>Ga0326597_10000994_pt1 | contig 47489 bp, 42 predicted proteins | sample RVTome_12_FD_203789 | JGI IMG/M metagenome (GOLD analysis project Ga0326597, IMG submission 203789) | Soil microbial communities from uranium-contaminated site in the Upper Colorado River Basin, Wyoming, United States - RVT100D185 | ecosystem: Environmental > Terrestrial > Soil > Contaminated >...
TGTGGGTGGGGGGTCTGGGGGTGGGTGCGACCGATGACTGGCCGATCGCTCGACCCACCCCTTGCCCCTCCCTGTGAGGGAGGGGAACTCAGCGGACGCTACGTATCAAGTGAAACCGCTCCGGATGCCACAACCCCGCTTGACTCCCGTTCACTCGCTTTCCTCCAGCTTCGTCAGCCGCGCGGAGACATCCTTCGTCCACTCGCGCAGTTTGCGCAGGAGGCTCACCTGGCGGAAGGCTTCGCGGGCCGGCTGGGCCGGATAGCCGAACATGTCCGCGCCGCTCGGCACGTTGGTCATCACGCCCGCGCCGCCGCCCAGCCGCGCGCCGTCGCCGACCTTCATGTGGTCCGCGATCCCCACGTTGCCTCCCACCTCCACGCGATCTCCCAGCACCACCGACCCCGCCAGCGCCGACAGCCCCGCGATCACGCAGGCCCGCCCGATGCGGCAGTTGTGGCCGATCTGCACAAGGTTGTCGATCTTGGTGCGGGCTCCGATGATGGTCGAGCCGAACTTGGCGCGATCGACGCACGAATTCGCGCCGATCTCGACATCATCCTCGATCAGCACGTTGCCCCCGTGCGGCACCTTGATGAGATCGTTTCCGCCGTCGCTGCGCAGATAGCCGAAGCCGTCGGTGCCGATGGCCACGCCGCTGTGCAGGATCACCCGCCGCCCCAGCACGCAATCATGGCGGATGACGACATTCTGATAGAGCACGCACTCGTCGCCGATCTCGCAGCCCCCTTCGATGCGGCAGCCCGCGTGAATCACCACGCCGCGGCCCAGCCGCACTTCTTCGCCGATCGACACGAACGGCCCGACGGAGACGCTCGGCCCGATGACCGCGGTGGGATGCACGACAGCGCTGGCATGGATCCCCGGCGGGGCTGCGGCGATGGGCTGCGAAAACAGCCGCAGCAGCTTCACCATCGCGCGCTCCGCATCATCGACGTGGATCAGGGCGCGCTGGCGCTGATCGTGGTCCGGCACCTCGACGTGGCGCGACACCACCGCGGCGCCCGCCCGCGATTCCTTCCATTTGCTGGCCCAGCGCCGATCGACGATGAAGGTGATCTCATCCGGCCGGGCCATGTGCAGGGGCGCCAGCCCGTGGATCACGAGGTCGCCGCGTCCCGCCACCACCCCGCCCAGATGCGCGGCAAGGGCGGCAATCGTGTGCTCCGCAGCTCCTTCGTTCGCCGTGGCAGATGTCATGTCGCCAGTCACCCGCCTGCCGCGTAGGCGTTATTCATGCGCTGGATCAGGTCTTCGGTGATGTCAAGGGCGGGATTGGTGTACAGCATCCGCCGCGCTGAAATCTGCTGCTGGATCGACGCCTCGCTGCCGCGCTGCAGCGGCTTGAGCGAGTCGTTGAGGTAGACGATATCGTAGCCGTGTTGCGCGGCCATATCGCGCACTGCCTGCTTCACACTGTTGTACACCTTTTCGAGCACCAGCGCCTTCTCGCGATCGATCTGCCGGCGCATGAACTCGATCCACGCCTGATACTCGATCGACTTCTGAATGTACTGTCTTTCGAGTTCATCGTACCGCGCGGTGCCCACCTCGAGAATCGCCAGCTCCTCATCCATGCGCTTGAGCTCAGCCTGCTTGGCGTCGTTTTCCGTGTCCATGTTGGCGCCGAGTTCCTGCAGGTGCGTCTGCTCCGCCGCCAGCTCGGTGAGCGCTACGAAGACGCGCTCCAGATCGACCGTGGCGGCCGTGACCGGCGGCGGTGCCGCGCCCCGCGATCCCATCGCCTGAAAAGCCAGAACAAGCACGGCCGCCATCGCGACCCCCGCCAACCCGGTACGTCCCTTCATCTGTGTCATCGCAAGCTGGTCCTGTTGTGAGATTGGTGCGAACCGCCCCCGCACGCGGTCGCCCTCAAGGACTGCATCAAACGCGCGCAGAGCCGCCCATTCTACTGGCGAGACCGTCCGGCGGTAGCACTCGGCATTTCCATCGCGACCCTCAGAACGGGATCTCCGCCGAGAAGCTGAAGAGCTGTTCCTCGTCCGTTTCCTCGCTCAGGATGGGAAACCCGAAGTCGAAGGCGATCGGCACCGGCCCGAAGGCGTCCACGTACAGCCGGAGGCCGAATCCCACCGCGGCGCGGTAATCGTCAAACCCGACCTCGTCGGTGACGGTCCCGCTGTCCACGAACAGGACGCCGTTGAACACTTCCTCGAAGATCGGGAACTCATACTGCGCGCCCAGAAACAGCAGCCACTCGCCGCCCACCGGCTCGTCGCTGGGCTTGCCGTTGTCGTTGCGGATGCCCTTGGGACTGATGGTGCGGAAGTCAAAGCCGCGGAACGAGCGACCTCCCAGGTAAAACTGCTCGTACACCGGCGCTTCGCCATCCTCGAAGATGTGCGAGGCGCGGCCCTTGAGCCGCAGAATGCTCTTGCGCCCGAGGAAATCCTCATCGAGCGTCAGAAACAGGGTGTAGTCGATCGTTCCCGTCGTGAAGTCGTAATCGCCGCCCAGGAGTCCGATGCGGTCGATCGACAGCTCCAGCACGCTGCCGCGCCCCGGGCGCACCAGAGTTTCCACGGTGGTTCGCGTCAAGCGCAGCCCGAGCGCGGTGATCGTGTCGGGGCCCTCCGCCGCGAACACTTCGGTGGGAGCGAACGGCGCGATGGCGGTCAGTTCGACGTTTTCGTAGCGCGAGGCCACCCCGGCCCGCCAGTAGTCTCCGATCCGCCTCGTGACCGTGACCGTTCCGTTCAGCCGCTCCTCGTCATACTCGGAAAACTGCCACTCGCGAAAGAACGTGCTGAGCGTGACTGAGAAGGGCGACTCCAGAAACGCGGGCTCGGTCAACGACACCGCGTAGCGGCTGACCTCGTTGCCCGGCTGCAACTGCAGCGAGAACTGCTGCCCCGCCCCCCGGAACGCGCGGTTGTTGATGAATTCGCCCCACGATTCCGGGAAATCCCGGATGTCGAAGTTCCGCTGATTGATCGAAAAGTCGCCGAACACGCCCGAATCTGACCCCACCGCCACGCCGAAGTTGAACGACCCGGTATTCGTTTCCGTCACCTTGACGACGATGTCGCGATACCCCGGCATGGCCGGGTTCTCATCCTGCACGACGATTTCGATGCTGCTGAAGAGCCTGGTGGCCCGCAATTCGCGCTCCGCCTCAGCGATCTCGAGCATGCTGATCGGGCGGTTGGGCGCGAAATCCAGATGCCGCAGGATCACCCGATCCTGGGTCAGGAAATTGTCCACGATGCGGACATCGCCCGTCATGAACCGGTTGCTCTCGAGAGTCTCCCCCGGCCCTTCATCAACCTGGAGCAGCAGATCAACGCGAGGCTCGTCGCCCACGCGCAGCTCCACCGCATCCACGCTCGCATCCACGTATCCCATCCCGCCATAGGAATCGCGCAAAGCCGTCAGCGATTTGCGGATCTGATCCTGGCTGTACACATCCCCCGGCTTGATCTCGAGCAGGGCGGCGATCTGCTCGCGCGAAAAGAGCGTCGACCCATTGGCCGTCACCTCGCGCATGGTGTACACCGGGCCTTCCTTGATGACGAACACGATCTTGGCTTCGCGCTGGTTCGGACTGGTCTGGATGTCGCGCCCCACGCGCACATCCAGATAGCCGCGCTCCTTGTAGAAACGGTCGAGGGCCGCCACGTCGGATGTCAGTTGATCAAGATCGAGCCGGCCCTGTCTGAAAAGAAACAGCGCCTCCTCGCTTTGAATCTGCTTCTTGAGCTGGTCGTGCGTGAACGCCTGGTTGTCTTCGAACACGATCTCGCGGATGCGCACGCGCGGCCCTTCGACGATCGTGAAGATCAGGACCTCCGCCTCCTCCAGCGGCTGCTCCTCCACGAACACCTCGGCGCGATAGTGGCCGCGATCGCGGTAGAGCTCGAGGATCCGTTCGCGCGAGGTGTTGATCAGGAACTCGTCGCGCGGCACGCCGGCGCTGAGCGGGATCGCCGCCAGCAGCGTCTGGTCCGACACAACGGTATTGCCGTTCACCTGGACCGCCGCCAGCAGCGGCTGTTCCTGCACGCGGAAGATGATGATGAGCGTGCCATCCTCGTTCAGGATGTAGCCATAGTCGGCCGACCGAAAATCGCCCAGGCGGACCAGCGAGCGGAGATCGAGGGCGAGAGTGGCGCGGTCGTAGAGGTTGCCCGCCTGGGTGCGCAAGACGTTGCGGACCTTCTGCTCATCCACCCGGCTGAGTCCCTCGACCCGCACTTCCACGATGCGTCGATCGGCCAGTTGATCGTCCACGGTGGCGGGCTGGTCCTGCGCATGGGCGCGCGGCGCCGGCAGGACCACGATCGCGCTGAGCGCGAGGGCCGCGGCGATTGCCAGATCGCGCAGAGCGTCGAAAAAAGAGTTGGGCCTGCCCATGAACGCTGCGGAGGATACCGGACAGGGGCGCCACGGTCGAGCCACGACGGCAATGGCCGCTCGGCCGTGAGGGCTGGCATGCCGTGGCTTGTGTGGCATTCTCACGACTCTGCGTAAGCATGCGTTCCTATGTATCTTCGTTTTTCCGCCCGTTTTTGTGCTCCACCCGGAGCGTGCAGCCTATCTGCTTGACCCGCGGATGCGCCGGCTCGATACTCCACGCTGCGCATGAGCACCACTCTCGCGGAATTGGCGGAATCGATTGACGCGCGGCTGCAGGGCGACGGCTCCCTCCGCGTCAGCGGCTGCGCCCCCATCGACAGGGCCCGCCCCACAGAAGTCACGTTTCTCGCCAATTCCAAGTACGGCCGGTTCCTCCAGTCCACCGCCGCGGCCGCGGTCATCGTCGGTCCGGATGTCCCGCAGCCGCAAGGTGTCAACTTTCTCGTCGCCAACGACCCGTACTTCGCCTTCCGCCGAGCGATCATCGAGCTGCACGGGATCCGCCAGCATCGTCCTCCCATCGACTGCATCGACGGCACGCTCATCAGCGAGCGGGCCGCGATCCACCCCTCCGCCAGCGTGGCCGAAAGCGCCATCGTCCACCCCTTCGCGGTCGTGCAGGAGAACGCGGTCATCGGCGAGCGCTGCGTCATCTATCCCGGCGCCTATATCGGCCCGGAAGTGAGGATCGGCGAAGGGTGCCTGATCTTTCCCGGCGCGACGATCTACGACCGCTGCATCCTCGGCGACCGCGTCACGCTCCACGCCAACGCTGTCATCGGCAACGACGGCTTCGGCTACGCGACCCACGGCGGGCAGCATCACAAGATTCCCCAGCACGGCATCGTCGTGCTCGAAGATGATGTCGAGATCGGCGCCTGTTGCTCGATCGAGCGGGCCGCCATGGGCGAAACCCGCATCGGCAAGGGCACCAAGTTCGCTGACCTCATTTCGATCGGCCACGGCACGCGCATCGGCAAGCACGGCCTCATCGTGTCGCTGGTTGGGATCGCCGGATCAGTCGAGATTGGCGACTATGTCCAGCTCGGCGGGCAAGTGGGCATCAGCGGGCATCTCACCATCGGCGACAACGTCGCGGCTGCGGGCAAGACCGCGATTCTTTCAGACATTCCCTCCAACAGCCGCGTGGGCGGCCAGCCCGCGATCGACCTGCACCGGGCCAAGCGCAACGCGCTGGCCGGCACCGAGCTCGCGGAGATGGCCAAACGGCTGCGCAAGCTGGAAGAGCGCCTGGCGGAACTGGAAGGGAAAGAGGGCGTCTAATCGTTGAAGTGGTTCCGTATGGGTGCCATGGGCAAACTCCGGTTTGCCCGTGGCCGGGTGGCGTGGTCTGAGGCGCAGCCGAAGGCCACGCGGGCACGCTGCGGCCGACCGAATGACTCCGCAGCGGAGAAGCAGCCAATCGCATGGCCTTCGCTCCTTCGTCGCTCAGACCATGCCACCCCAACTTCCGCAAACGCGGCACGAGGGCACACATGCCCCGCCAGCTCACCCGCATCCTGATTTGCACGATCTTGGGCGCGCTCACGACGATAATCGTCGCCTGGGAGCGCGCGATGTCCGCACCAGGAAATCCGATGCGCTGGAGAGGGTATAGCGCCACCGACGAGTCGCCAAGCGCAACCTTCTCTACTTATGGCCGCATGGACCGGCCGGAGGGCGTCCTTCTTTCGAGCCAAAGAGGAATCAGCAACTTCTTCCCCAGCATTGCGTCCGTGAATGCACCTGGTGGAATTCGGCCATCACCACCTTACCATTACTTCGCCGAAGAGATCAGTTCGAAGGACATCCTTCCATGGTGGACGGATATCGATGAGCCCGCTCCATCATTTGCTGGAGAGGCGCGCTGGCTGGCTGCGTTCGGCTGGCCTGCCGTGTCGATGTGCTATATGTCGGTCTGCGGTGTTGATGCTGCCGGAACAGTCATACCCTGGACCTACACCGGCGCGATCGATCCGAAAACGTGGTCATCACCAGCGACGGTCAATCAACTCATGTTCGACGCTGGGAGGTTCCTCCCCCTTCGTCCCGTCTGGCCCGGCTTCGCCATCGATGCGCTATTCTACGGATCACTCTGGTTCGCGCTCGCCTGCGCATTCGTCTCGGCAAAGCGACGACTTCGCACTTTCCGCGGCCGCTGCCCGCGCTGCGCCTATGACCTGCGCGGCCGGCTTGCCGCGGGTTGTCCGGAGTGTGGATGGAATCGGGCGGAGTAGCGCGCACGCAATCGCAGATGCGCAATGAGCTATGAGCATCTGCTCTTTCAATAGCCTCTCTGATCGACCGGAGCCGATCGCGAGGTCCGTCTCACCGCTGAATCGCGTTGCGGAAGAGCGTGTCCAGCGAGCCGCCGTCGAGGAGCGTGATGTTCCCCGTGCGCGCATCGGGCAGGTAGGCCATCAGCGTGGCGTTGCGGTTGTCGATCACCACGATGACCTGGTCCGGCCCCTCGTCCCCGCCGCCGCGGGCGGAATCGACCGTCAGCAGCGTGTAATTCGGGCCGTTGGAGACGCCGTCGGCATAGGCCGGATTGCCCGGCAAATTGCCCGCCTGAAGGACGACCAGCGCCGCGATGACGAAGGCCGACGCCCACAGCGCCGCCCGGCCGCCATGAACCGTCGTTGTGCTCGAAGAAACTCCCGCCCCGCCGGCGCTCACCGATGTGTCATGTTCGTGTGTCATGGTCCTGCTGCCTTTTTCTTCTCGTCGCTGTGATCAGCGGGTGCGGAGGTTCATCGAATCGATGGCAAGATCGCGCTTGCCCGCGGGCGCAAACTTGCCCGTGTTGGAGTCGAACGCCAGGCCGATCATTGCCTGGTTGGATTCGTCAACGACCAGGATGACATCGGATGTCGTCCCGGGCGCCGTGGCCGAGATCCCGTGATACATGCCGGGGGCGCGGTACTGAGCCACGCTCGGCGCGCCCAGCGCGACGAATGCCAGCAGCCCGATCAGGGCCGCGTTGACGAAGAGCGGCCCGCGGATTCCCGGGGAGCCGGACGATTCGTGTTTCGATTGCGGGTTCATGAAACCTCTCACTCCTTCTCGTGGGGGCGGATGAACGAATGAATGGTCGTGCGATGCGGAAGTCCCACGGCCGGCCGCTCAGTCCTGATGCGAGCGCTTGGAAGGCATGAGGCTCGCGCCCATGATCGCCGCCACCATCAGGAAGACCACCAGATAGCCGACCCACACCGGGTAGTCCTTGGGCAGCTTGGGTTGCGGGGCCGCCGTGATGTCTTCAAGTTGCCGGGGCTGACTGGGCTGTGCGCCGCCCGGACCCGGCGGCATGAGCGTCCCGCCGCTCTGGCCCGCCGCCGGCCCGGCCGCGAAGAATCCCGCAAACGCCAGCGCGCCCGTCCAGAGCGCCGCTCGAACGCGCGACCGGCTCAATCGATTCGACATCGTCTTCATCGCGGGTGTCCTTTCCATGCAGGGCGGGTGATCAGGATATGGCCAGCCGGGCGGGCCTGCAACCGGGCAGGGTTGCTCGAACCGCAAATCCACTTCGCAAGTCTTCGCCCCGGCTCTGCTTCCAAGTGCCCGATTCCCCTGAAAGGGGCTGGCCGGCTTCGCGGCGGCGGAATCGAAACGATTCCCCGGGCGGCCTCATCGAAAACGGCCGGCTGATCCGGTCAAACGCCTCCGAACTCACGCACAGGGTGCCCCAGCGCGGCGAGCGGGTGTGCATTTCGCGGCGGTAGGCATCGAGCGGCGTCTCCCGCAACGCATACCAGCGCCCGCCGAACTCGAAGATCTCTTCATAGAGAGCATCGGGCGGCTGCCTTTCGCACCAGTACATGAAGAGGAACATGGCCTCGAACCCCGCGCCGAACAACTCCCCCCATCGGGTGAGGCCTTCGACGTCCTCCCGGGTCACCCAGTTATCGAGGCGGCCGCCCCGGCCGCGGCCTCCGCCGTTGGGCCGCGCCGCCGCCAGCTTGCGACCCTTCACGTCCAGCAGCAGATTGCGGCCATCGGGTCCATACACCACAAAATCGAAGGACTTGATGGCCGGCATGGCGTCATTCGCCGGAAGCAGCGCTTTCTTCGCTTCATCCACCGCGATATACGGAATGCGATTGGCTCGCAGATAGTGCTCGAAAGCTTGCTCGTAATGAAATCGTCGCTGGGCCATGAAAACCATACTCTCCGCCGATCGACCGCTTCTCCTCACCGCAACGCTCCGGCCCCACATTCTACCCGGGCCGATAACGCCGCGGTCCCGGCTTCATCCGTCGCCGCAGGTCCGTGCAGCAGCCTACCCTTGGGCGCAGACTTGGCTGGCCAGCCGAAATGACGTACTCTGCACAGTCCGGCCATCGTCCCTCGATTCCGGATCGGCCGCGGCCGGGGTTCGCCCAGTGATTGATCGAAGGAGAGGATTTCGCTCATGCAGCACAATCGACTCCGTCGCACGACTTTTCCGTCCCTCATCTTCACCGCGCTGGCCGGCGCTGTGATGGCCGTGTCGGCCGGCTGTCACGGTCCGGGTGGCGGCGTCATGCCGTACACCGGCGGGTCGCAGACCATCTATTCAACCGAGACGCGCCCCATGAGCATGCGCGTCATCGATACCCGAACCGAGGAAGTCTTCTTCACGATGGACATTCCCGTCGGCCAGCAACTGACCTACAACTTCAAGGAGGAGGGCGGCGACGATCCCGTCCTCCGCCAGTCCGCCATGTTGTGGGATCTCATGCCCATCGGCACATCCTTCGGGCGGCTGGGCAACTCGCAGACCGTCCCGAACCGCTTCAGCCGGCGCATCGACATCTATGTGCGCGATGGTGTCGAGTACCGGGAGATGCCGCCGGAGTATCGGCTTCGGACAGACGAAGAGGCCGACCGCCCCGACTGGTGGTCACCGCGTGGCGGGCCGCTGCCCACACACGATTCGCGCATCGAGATGTATGACAATTGAGTGAGCAGTGATTAGTGATTAGCGAGCCAGCCCGGTGCATGTCCGCGCGGCGCGAGAATCCTCGATTTCAGCGAATTCCCTGTCGCTGGAGCGCGGGGCGGATGGTCCGAAAAAACTGCAGCACAACCGCAACCGCCGAAGCGACTGACGCGAAGGAACATTGGAGTCGCGGCCGCTTCGGCGGCCGCCGGTCCTCAATACGCGATTCGTCGCGATCGAGGTACCTCCTCCTCTCTCTCGGAGCGGGATGTCCTTGGATATCTCGCTCCTTTTCATTCTGCATGGAACCAGTGCATAGAAGATGCCCGGCGCGGAAACCCGCCTTCGCCAGTCGACCCGGGCACTCCCGCGGAAATCCCCAATATGAGTCAGTTTCACCATAGCCGCTTCGGGCAGGCCATTGCATGATGTCCCTGCCAATTTGCCCCCGGTAAGAGGGTCCGGCATGACGTGTGCCGGGCCTTCTTTTTATTAACGGAGAATCCGATCCGATGGCACCTCGTCACGCCATGACGCGGCTGCCGCTGGGCCCCGGCTGGAGGATTTCGTGTTTCCAGATCCCCGGTCCTGCCATCACCTCGGTGGCTTCGCTGGGCATCGACAAGTGGAGTGTGCACGGATCCACCAGTTCAAGCTCTGACGACACTTCGTGCACACCCACGCGAAACGCCTGATCCCAATCGACGGTGAGCGAGCCGCACGGCAGCCCTTCATGTTTACGCAACACCACGCCATGCGAGCGCGGGAAGCGCGTCGCCGCGGCCAGTTCCACTTCGATGACCTCGCCCCTGAGGTGGATCGGCACGGCGATGGGCTGGTGCAGCACCCCGAACTCTCCCCCGTCCGCCTTGAACACGAAGTGCAGATCATGCGCGCCCGGCCGCACGATGAATCCATCACGCGGCGGGCGCAGGTGCACGATCGCCAGGCAGTAGTTCTCGTAGCGATTCTGGTAGTACACCTGCAGCTCCGCCTGGCCGTCCTCGCGCACGCGCACGGCGGGCATGAAAGAGAGCCCATCCGCTTCGAAGTACACAGGCCCGACCGTATCGCCCAGATGGTCGGGGAGCTTGTCTTCAACACGCAGCGCGTACCACGTCAATGCCGCGAGAATCACCGCCGCGGCCGTGGCCGTGATCCGCTGCGCCCACACTTCTCCACCCGCCGAGCCGAAGGGGTCGGCCATGACGAACCAGGCCGCCAATCCCCACAGCGAGGCGATGATGAGCAGCACGATGATGAAAAAGTTTCTGGTCTCGTGCACCGGAGGCTCCGGGGAGATTATCCTCTAACCAGCCCCGCTTTCCAACCGCCAGGCTACCACCTTGTGCTCGGATGTCCGCGTGCAGTCTGCGCGTGCGAGGCCGGCCCCTGAGGAGCGGCGACATGGATCTCGAACGAATCGAGTCTCCCGGCCTGGCTCACTATTCATACGTGCTTGCCGATCCACATGCCCGCGTCATGGCTGTCGTCGATCCCCGCCGCGATATCGAGGCGTACCTCCACCATGCGGCCCGGCGCAGCTTGCGCATCGCCCACATCTTCGAAACCCACATCCACGCCGATTACTGCTCGGGCGCCCGCGAGCTCGCGGAGGCGACCGGCGCACCGCTTCACGTGTCGAAATACGATGAGGGCGAGACCTTCACCGTCTCGTTTCCCCACCAGGACCTCGCCGACAATTCTGAGGTCGAGTGCGGCGCGATCCGCCTGCGTGCCCTGCACACGCCCGGCCACACGCCCGAGCATCTGTCGTTTCTCGTGTACGACCTTGCGCGCAGCCGCGATGAAGCGATGGCCATGCTCAGCGGGGACTTCGTCTTCGTGGGGTCCCTCGGCAGGCCCGACCTTCTCGGCGAGGAGCAGAAGCGATCTCTGGCCCACAAGATGTATCGCAGCGTGCGCGAGAAGCTCAGCGGCCTGCACGACGGTCTTGAGATCTATCCCGCCCACGGCGCGGGCTCGATGTGCGGGTCGGGCATGAGCGGCCGCGCGGAATCGACGCTCGGTTTCGAGCGGATCACCAACCCCTACCTCGATCCCGGTCTCGCCGAGAGCGATTTTGTCGAGCGGCTGCTGGCCGACGTGCCCCCGTTCCCGCCCTACTACCGGCGCATGAAGAAAGTGAACGCGGCGGGCCCGCGCCGCCTCCGCGACCGGTGCAGTCTTCCCTCGCTGGGCGCGGAGCAGGTGGAGGACATGATGGCGCGCGGCGGAGTCGTGATCGACCTTCGCGATCAACTGGCCTTCGGCGGCGGGCACATTCCGGGCGCTTTCGGCATTGCGCTGGCCAACCTCCTCCCGGTCTGGTCGGCATGGGTTGTGCCGTACGACACGCCGATTGCCCTTGTGGCGGAGCATGAGCAGGATGGGCTGCACGGGGCAGTTCTGCTGGCACGCGTCGGGCTCGACAACGTGGCGGGTGTCCTCGAGGGCGGGATGAACGCGTGGCGCGATTCCGGCCGCGAGATCGCCGAGCTGCCGCAGATCAGCGCCCCGCAACTGGCGCGCACCCTTGCAAGTGGCGACGGCGGCCTGACCGTTCTCGACGTGCGCAGCGACCGCGAATTCGAGGCCGGGCATGTCGAAGGCGCCTTGCACCAGTTCGGCGGGACCCTCGAGGGCCATCTCGATCAATTGCCCGACAAGGAGGCGCCCCTGGTCATCACCTGCGGCGGTGGATATCGCGCCACGGTGATCGCCAGCGTGCTCGAGCGGCATGGATTCCGCAATCTCATCAATCTGACCGGCGGCATGGGCGCGTGGAACCACGCGGGATTGCCCGTGACAGCCGGCCGGGCGCCAACAAAGGCAAGGGCGGTCACATGAGCGTTTCCTCAACCGTTTCTGCTCGTGATGCACAGCCCGGCGCACAACCGGACTCGTGTGCGCCAACGCCGCTTGTTGATCCCCATCAGGTCCGGCAATGGCTGTCGCGCGGAGAGGCGATGCTGATCGACGTGCGCGAACCGCTGGAGTATGCGCGCGAACACATCGAAGGGGCAGCGCTGCTGCCGCTGTCGCGGTTCGATGCGGCGCGTCTCGCAGATCGCGAGGGTCGCGTCATTGTCCTGCACTGCCAGAGCGGGCAACGCTCGCCGCAGGCCGCCTGCAAGGCCCGTGAGGACGGCTGCGGAGTTGTCGAGCTCGAGGGCGGACTTGCGGGTTGGAAGCATGTCGGCCTTCCCACCATCGTCAATCCCCGCGCGCCCCTGCCCATCATGCGGCAGGTGCAGATCACCGCCGGTTCGCTTGTGGTCCTGGGAACTGGGCTTGGCTGGCTGGTCAGCCCGTGGCTCCTCATTCTGAGCGGATTTGTCGGGTGCGGGCTGATGTTCGCCGGCCTGAGCGGCTGGTGCGGCATGGCTATGATGCTCGGTCGCATGCCGTGGAACCGGGTGAAGGCTCCGATCCTGGGCGAAGAATGAAGGCGGGGTCGATCATCCTGTAAAGATGGGAAACCCAAATCTTTGCGCAAAAAATCCAGCCTTCCCACTTTCCAAACCCTCCTGGATTCGGGATACTACTGGTGGAGTAAAGAAAGGACCGTTACGGGTATCGCGTCCCGGGAGTGTGTGTGCGCTTGAGGCGGGGACACGCGCCTGCGAAACGGTCAGGAGAGAGGCAGATATGAATTTCAATCGCGTTTTTCTGGTTGGCGCCGGGCTGTCATTGTCGGTTCTCTTGGCCGGTGTCGTGAACGCAGGCGTCGTTGTTGTTGACTACACGGTCGATTTGGGCGGCAAGAACACTGAGCCGCTCAACGGCCTGGCCGCCCGCGCGACGTGGGACATCGACGGCACAACGCTCACGATCACACTCGAGAACACAAGCACGGGCATTCCGAAAGGTTTCGAGGCCTCTGATCAGCTCGTCGTCTCGCTCGGCTTCAACCTGCCCGAAGGCAACAGCATTTCATCGGGCGACAGCGCCCTGATCGGGCCGGGATCGATCGGCCTGGGTGACTGGAGCGATCGCGGTCCCGGCGACAGCGTCGGCGAGGAATGGTTGTGGACCAACGAGTTCGGCGGCGACATCATGGAAGCGTGGCGGCAGATCCTGAGCACTTCCAACGGTCAGAATGGCGGCGACCACATGACCTTCGATGGCAAGCTGAACGGCGACGTCGACGGTCCCTTCGGCGGCATCGCAGCCGATCCGCCCTTCATCAGCATCCCGAGCAACAGGCGCGCCGTGAGTGACTCGATCGTCTTCAGCCTGACGCTTGCCAGCACGCTGACGTTCGATGAGCTGAGCAGCGTGGCCAACGGGGCCATCGTCGAATTCGGCTCCGACATGCAGTACCTTGGGGCTCCCGCGCCCGGCGCCCTGGGTCTGCTCGCGATGGCGGGAATACTCGGCCGCCGCCGCCGCCGCTGATCGCGTGCCTTGCAGAATCCGGGCAGGAACGAAATCTGATGAGGGCCGCGGCCGACTGCCGCGGCCTTCTTCGCTTTCCCACTATCATCATTGCTCCGCCACCTGATCACCGCAGGAGGACTGCTAATGCCCAACAAGTGGATCGCCATGACCAACTTCGCGTTCGCGCTGCCGAATCGTGCCGGCGAACTGGCGCGGCTGACCGCCGAGCTTCGCACCGCGGGCATCAACCTCGTGGGATTGTGGGGCTACGCCGAAGGCGAAGCGGAGCCGCGCGTGTCGTGTGTGCCCGAGTCGCCCGAGCTGTTCCGCCGCTTCTGCGAGCTCCGCGACATCAGTTGCGAGGAAGGCCGCACGCTGTATATGATCGGCGAGGACAGGCCCGGCGCCCTCAACGAGGCTCTCAAGAAGATCGCGGATGCCAAGATCAACGTCGAGGCCATCGAGTGCGTCGCCGCGGGCAATCGCTTCGGCTGTTTTCTCTGGGCCGCGGAAAATGACTGGAATGCCCTCGAGCGCGCTCTCGCCGCTTCCTGAGCGGCGGCCGCGCGCTCGCCTGTATCTTTGACGTATTGCAGTACAGAGTTGCTCTAGGAATTTGTGATGAAAAGCGACGACACCCGATTGTTGACCGATGCGCTGCAGACGCTGGCGCGGGTCGTGGCCGATGCCGCCAGCCAGCGCGACGAGGTGCGCGCTGCGGTGCACCAGATTGCATCCTGGCTGGCGGAGGAAACCCGATCGATCCCTGCACTGCGCGAATCGCCCGCCGCTCCGCCCGCGGTTCCACCCATCCTGGGAACGCCGCTGCGCATCCCGATCGAAGCGCCCCGGCCTTATCAGGCCGGTCCGCTCGTGCAGAAGGAACTGCGGCTGGGCGACAGCCGTCTCCCCATGCACGTGCCCGCCGCGGTTGGGGGTCTCATCGAGCCCGCCGATCTCACCGCCGCCATCACCGGCCCCACCGTGGTGGCGGAGGCGGCCCCGCGCCGCCGCGGCGAGTTCGCCACCATCGCCTTCCGCTGCCGCCTCAAGGCCGAAGCCTGTCTCTGGGCCATCGAACACTGGGATACGCTTATCGCGCGCCTGCTTGCCCCCATCGACCTGCAAGCGCGGGAAGATCTCATCCGCCGCGCGAAGTCTGTTGACGGATGCTGGCTCTGGATGCTCGACGCCACCTGGCTGCCTGCCGACCGGGCGATGCTCGTGCTGTGTGGCGAGAACTATGCAACGCTCGCCCTCGCCGCGGAGATTGCCGATCGCTGTCTGCTGGAGAATCCCTCGGAGGAGCTGCTGCGCCTGCTGGCGGAGGCCCAGTCATCCCTGCGCGCAGCCCTCATGAACATCGAGATCGACAACGATTCCGATCAGCTCGACATGTTCTGGTGGCTTCGTGACCTTGGCCAGATGCACCGGATCTACATCGACCGCCACATGCGGCGCGATGATCCGGCCGACCCGATTGCATGGGCCGATCTGCGCAGCCGCATTCAGGCGTGGGCGGACCAGCACGACTCACGTCGCCAGAGCGAGCGCGTTCGCGCCGCCCTCATCAAAAAGCTCGAGTATCACGTCAAGCGGCTGCGCGAAGGTTCGCCGGAAGACTCATCCGCCCATCAGCGCACCATTCTCGACTGTCTGGGCGATTGGACCCGCCAGGGCTTTTATCCCTCCGATCCCCTGCTGTGCCGGATTCTGCTGCCGGTGTACGACCTGATCCTCGAGGATGCGGATGATCGCGACGATGTCTCCCCCGTGCTGCGGGCCGTGGATGCACTCGCGGCCCGGCAGGAATCCCAGGCCGGCGCCCTGGAGCTCGAGCCCCGCCGCCGCTCCGACGAGGTGCTCCGCGCCGCCGATATCCTGCGCGGGCGAACCGTGGTCTTGATCGGCGGCGATGTGCGCCCGCTTTCCAAACGCCGCCTCGAGCGCGACCTGGAACTCAGGGAGTTGCGCTGGCTCAGCACCTCGCCTCATGAGCGGCACGACGCGCTGCTTCCCGACATCGTGCGGGCCGACGTCGATGCCGTTCTGCTCGTGATCCGCCTGACCAGCCACTCGCACGGCGATCTGGCCGACGTGTGTGCCCGCGTCGGCAAGCCCTTCGTGCGCCTGCCCGGCGGCTACGGCAGCGCGCAGGTGGCCCATCAGGTGCTCGAGCAGATCAGCAACCGTCTGGCGCCCGCCGCCACAGCGTCAGGCCACTGAAACAAGAAAGGCCCGCCATTGAGCGGGCCGGGAATGCAAGTTCTCAGGTCGGCGAAACATCACTGGAGAGTGATCTGTCGGAAGAGCGACCACTGGCTGAATCCATAAATATTGCGACTGCGCACGCGGTATCTCCAGGTGCCTGGGCCGGGCGTATTCACGAATTGTGTCGTGTTGGCAGGGAGATTGCCGGCCACCAACGTGAGATTGGTCCAGACGCCGTTCACTTTCTGCTGGCGTTGCACCTGCCATCGGTTTTCATTGTTGGCATTGTCCACCCAGTTGACACGCACCTGTCCGCCGCCGAGGTTGGTCAATGTGGGCTGGGCCGGCCGCGGGGGCGGCTGATTCATGGGAGCCAGGGCCGCCGCGGCATTCACGACGCCGCCAGTCACAATGATGCCCGAGAGCGCTCCGATCGTGCGCACCGTGGTCATCAGGCGATCCTTGACCTGGGTATACGTCCATGCCGGATTCTGAGCCCACAGCAGGCCCGCTACGCCCGCGACGTGCGGCCCCGCCATCGAGGTGCCGGTCAGGTACACGTATTGGTTGCCCGGCCATGTGCTGGCGATGTCCTCGCCCGGCGCGCCCAGATCGACGGATGTCGAGCCGTAATTCGAAAACGCGTAGCGCAGGTCGCGGTTGTTGGTCGCCGCCACCGAGATGATGTTGCTATGGGTATACGACGCCGGATAGAACGGAAACGAATTGTTGTTGTTGTTGTCGTTGCCCGCCGCCGCCACAAACAGGTGCCCCGCCGCCTGCGCGCTGCTGATGGCGGATGACAACGCCGAGGAGAACCCGTAGTTGCCCCACGAATTGTTCGATATTCTCGCGCCGTTGTTGACTGCGTAATTCAGGGCCTCGATGGCGTCGGAGATCAGCCCGCCGCCCGGACCAATGAAGCGCAGCGGCATCAACTGGCAATCCCACATCACACCCGACACGCCGACGCCGTTGTTGCCCACCGCGCCGACTGTCCCGGCGGTGTGCGTGCCGTGGCCGTCGGTGTCATTGGGATCATTGTCGTTGCCCAGTGCATCCCAGCCGCGGATGTCGTCGATGTAGCCGTTGCCGTCGTCGTCGATTCCGTTGTTGGGGATCTCGTCCGTGTTGATCCAGATGTTGCCCGCCAGGTCCACGTGGGTGTAACTCGTGCCCGTGTCGATGATGGCGATCACCACCGTCGCGCTACCGGTGTGCAGATCCCAGCCTTCGGGGCCGTCGATGTCGGCATCGACCACGCCGTTGAAGCCCTGAATGTTCTGTCCGGTGTTGTGCAGCCCCCATTGAAATGCAAACAGGGGATCGTTGGGGTTGGCGGTGGTGTGCACCACAAAGTCCGGCTCGGCAAACTCGATGAAGGGAAGACCCTGCAGCATGAGAACCGCCGCCGCGGCCCCCACAGCCGTGTTGATCGCCTCGAGCCCGGGCACCAGCGTGTATTGCATCTCACTCACGCCTCCCACCATCGCGATGGCGTCGGCTCTTGCATCGGCGGGCGTGCCCTCCACGAATTTGACGAGAATCCGGGTGGGGTGGGCGGTCAGGTCCGGGTTCTGCGCCAGCAGGAGCTCATCGCCCGACAAGTTCACGTTGTTTTCCTGTGCCGCAACGGTGCCGGCGGCCAGCGTCGCCAAGACCGCGAGCCCGCGTGTCAGGGAGCGTCCGGCGGCGGTGCGAGCGTGGATCATGAGTTTTCCTCTGATTTTGGGGGGCAGAGTGGTTGAAAAATGGCCGGCAGAAGCCGGCCATGTGATGATTCGCCGGGCCCACTCTGCACGCCCGACGTCAACCATTCGTGAGATACCTCACCAGCGGTTCCCTGTCAACCGAAAACCCCCGGGCAAGCCAACTCTATTGGCCGCACAGCCTTCAGGCAACCACCAACCCGAAACCTCAGCCGAGTCACCCAGATAGGCAGCTTTCACCATAACCATCTGCAGCCAACTCAGGCACGAGCACGGCTCCGCGCCGTTGATGGCTTGAACCGCCGGCACTTGGCAGCCGACCGATCAACAATGACTCACCCGTGAATCATCCGCGCTTCGCTCGCTAGGGCCGCCTCGTGGATGGCTTCGTTCATCGTCGGATGCGCGTGCACCGTCGAGATGATGTCCTCCGCCGTCGCCTCCAGCCGCTTGGCGAGCCCCAGCTCCGCGATCAGCTCGCTGGCATCCTCGCCCATGATGTGCGCGCCCAGGATTTCGCCGTACTTCTTCGAGGTGATGATCTTGACGAGACCTTCGGTCGCGCCCACCGCGATCGCCTTGCCGTGCGCCTTGAGGGGATACTTGCCGACCTTGTATTCGATCCCCTTCTCCTTCACGGTCCGCTCGGTGAGGCCGATCGACGCGATTTGCGGATTGCAGTAGGTGCATCCAGGAATCGCCGTGTAGTCGATCGAGATGGCATGGTGGCCGAACATCCGCTCCACGCACACCACGGCTTCCTCGCTGCCCTTGTGGGCCAGCCAGGGCGGGCCGATGACATCGCCCACCGCATACACGCCGGGGATGCTCGTCTGATACGTGGGCTCGCGGGTTGACATGTAATCGGTCTGCACGTGACCCTTGACCAGTTTCAACCCCAGCGATTCATCGACGAGGCCATCCATCCGCGCCGTCACGCCGATCGCCACCAGCACGACATCGCATTCCACCTGCTGGGTCTTCTTGTCGTCCTGCACGTTGACGATGGTGGCCTTGGCGCCACCCTTATTCTTCACGTCGATTGATTTCACCGTGTGGCCGAGGTGGAAGGTCATCCCTTGTTTCTCAAACGCCTTCTGAGCAGCTTTTGAGATGTCCTCATCCTCAATCGGCAGCACGCGGTCGAGCATCTCGACCACCGTCACTTCCGTGCCGAAGGCGTTGAAGAAGTAGGCGAACTCCATGCCGATGGCGCCCGAGCCCACCACCAGCAGCTTCTTCGGCTGCTTCGGAATCTGCAGCGCGTGGTAGGAATTGATGATTGTCTTTCCATCAGAGGGCGATCCCGGCAGTTCGCGCGGGGCGGCGCCCGTGGCGATCAGCACGTTGTCGGCGGTGATCGTCTTCTTCACCGCCTTGCCCGTGCCGTGGTAGTAGTCGTCATCCGGCGTGCGGACTTCGACGGTGCAGGGCGTGGCGCTCGTTTGGCCGGTCACGACCTTCGCGTGACCTTCGTGATGCTCGATCTTGTTCTTCTTGAAGAGGAACGCGATGCCCTTGTTGAGTTGATCGGCCACGCCCCGGCTGCGCTGGATGATGGTGTCCCAGTTGACGCGCAGGTTGTCGGCCTCGATGCCCCACTCCCTGCCATGGCGCGAAAGTTCCATGTAGAGCTCGGCGTTGTGCAGCAGCGCCTTGCTCGGAATGCAGCCCCAGTTGAGGCACACGCCGCCGAGGCGGCTGCGCTCCACGCACGCAACTTTCTTCCCCAATTGCGCGGCGCGAATCGCGCCCACATATCCCGCCGGTCCGCTTCCGATCACGATCAGGTCGTAATGCATCTGGTCAGCCACGCCGAATCATCCTCTCTGAAGTCAATCCGGGATCAATTTGGCAGCCGCATTGTAGCGAACTTGGCGAGCGGCATCGGTGGCTCCGACGCATTCGAGACTCCGAGGTACAATGGCGGGCGCGAGGATACTCCCATGACACTCGATACAGAGTTGGCCACGTACCAGCGTCTGCTTCCGCAGCTTCTCGACGATCACGGCAAACACGTCGTCATCTGCCGCGAGACGGTGGTGGGGACCTTCGAATCCTACGAAGATGCGCTGGCGGCCGGCTACGCGAGATGCGGCCCGGATGCCTTCCTGGTCAAACGGATTGAAGCGACGGAGACGGTGTATTTCGTCAATCGCGACGTTGGTCATTCATGCCTCACCTGACGGTTCCATGCTCGGACCATCAGTGCCTGCTGCGTTTCAACGTCGGCGTCACGCGACCTCGCGCCAATGCGTTGAAGGAAGCGAGACTTGAAATCCCAGATCCGCGACCGGCGACAGCACTCATCGACAGCGGCGCATCGATCTCCGTGCTCGATATCACGCTTATTCGGGCGCTGCAGTTGACGCTGACTGGCTCGGTCAGGATTCACACTCCCACGACTGGCTCCCAATCCGTCAACCGGCTCGTGTACGACATCTCGATTCACTTGCACCATCAGGATTCCAGTTACGTCGTTGAACGCGCCGTGCCGGTTGCGGCGGGCTTGCTTCGGCAATCACAGGAAATCGATCTTCTGCTGGGCACTGATATCCTCCGTCATTGCCTCTTCCTGCTGGATGGACCGGCAGATACTTTTCTTCTGGGCTTCTGATCAGAAGGTGCCGCGCCTCTTTGCCACTTCGACGCCTGCGTTTTGACCCCTCCCCCGCCTTCCCCTAGCATCGCCTCTTCCGCAACGCGGGAAGCCCCGGCCGCACCGCAGCGACAGCCGCGGCGGATATCCGCACCACTCCGTTCCCAATCACTCCACGATGCGCACCGCCGTTATCAGCGACATCCACGGCAACCTCGAAGCCCTTGAGGCGGTGATAGGCGACATCGCCACGCGCTCCGCTGATCGCATCATCTGTCTCGGCGACATCGTCGGCTATGGACCCAACCCCGTCGAGTGCGTTGACCTGGTCGCGGAAACCTGCGAGTGGTCGCTCATCGGCAATCACGACTTCGGCGTGCTCTACGAGCCCACCAACTTCAACTATGCCGCCGAGCAGGCCGCCTACTGGACCCGCCGCCAGTTCGAGCAGGAAACCGACTCCGAAAAAGCAGCCAGGCGATGGGATTTCCTCGGCCGCCTGCGCGTGCGCGTGCTGGATGGCCCGTTCCTGTGCGTGCACGGCTCGCCCCGGCGGCCCATCAACGAATATCTCTTCCCCGAGGACGCGGTGAACTCGCCCGTCAAGATGCAGCAGATCTTCGAGCGCATCGAGAAGTATTGCCTCGTCGGCCACACGCACGTGCCGGGTGTGTTCACCGATGAGCCGGATTTCTATCCCCCCGCCGACCTCGACGCCGTGTACACGTTCGTCAACGGCGAGAAGGCGATCATCAACCCCGGCTCGATCGGCCAGCCGCGCGACCTCAATCCCCGCGCCAGCTACTGCGTGATGGATTTGGAGCGCGTGGAGTTCTACCGCGTGGAATACGACACCGAGGCCGTGGCCAAAAAGATCAAGGCCATTCCCGAACTCTCCGACTGGCTGGGCGAACGCCTCCTCGAGGGGCGGTAAAGCCACCAGCCGCGGCCGTGAGGGAGCGGCTTGCGAATTGCAAACCTCCTTCGACCCATGTCCAAATCCGCCCGGCGCATCCTGATTCCTCTCCTCATCAGCGCTGTGGCGCTGGGCATCGTCGTGCTCGTCATCCTCAACCCCCGCAACCGCGGCGTGCAGAGCAGCGAGCAGGAAGCAGAGGTCAGGGATCAGCAGTCAGAGGTCAGTGAACAAGACGCCGGACCTGAGGACGATCCGGGGGCGTCGGAAGGTCCGGGTATCGAGCAGGAAGGAGCGCCGGGCGCGCAAGACCCCGAAGCAAATGAACGGGAAGGTCAGGAACCTCAGGATGAAGCCGCGCCAACCCCCACCGCCCTGACTGGCCTGCGCGCTGTTTCCCCCGGCGCTGTTCTCGATGATTCCAATCCGCCCGGCACCATCGGCTCGCTCGACTGGCGGGCGCACCGCTTCCTGATCGAGTTCTCGCCCGCGGGCGCGGGGATCGAGCGCATCACTCTCAACAACAACTGGGAGACCGCGCGGGCGAAGCGCGAGGCCGCCGGCATCATGGCCCGCGTCGAACGGGGCGACCTCACGCTCGCGCAGGGCCTCGACCTGCTCCCCGCCGAGATGCGCTATGTCGTTCAGAAGCCGCGCTCCATCACCATCGGCGGCAAACTGTGGGAGATCCCCGCCTTCGCGATCGATCGCATCATCATCGATTCCGAAGATTCCGATCCCCAAACCGTCTATCTCTGGTCCGGCAAGTGGTCCGAGGTCGAGGCGGCGCCCGCCACCTCGCAGACCGCGATCGCCTTCGCCACCGAGATTCGCAACGAAGGCGGCGAGCCGATTCTCCGCATTCGCCGGCAGTATTCGATCGGTCTTGCCGCCTACGACATCGCCCTCGAGCAGACGATCGAAAACCTCGCCGCTCAGCCGCTCGAGGTCACGCTCTTCACCTACGGCATGTCCGACCTCGACGCCGACCGCGCTCAGTACATCGATCGCCGCCGCCTGCGCATCGGCCACCTGATCGACACCGAGCGCTACCCCGAGCGCCGCTGGGTCGAGACCGATGACGACTTCTTCCTCGACCGCAGCGAATTGATCGAACTCGGCCAGCGCAATTACCAGGTTCCTTCACCAGCGAGCGCCCTGTGGCCCAATGAAACATCGAACGAGCGCCACTACGAGCTGTCCTGGTTCGCGCTGGAGAACCGCTACTTTGCCGTGGCTGCGCACCCGCCGTACCAGTTGGCCGGCACCGTGCGCACATCCCTGGCCGACACGGTGGAACTGATCGAATCCTTCGCCGATCCCGCGCTCGAGAAGCCGACACCCCTGATCATGTCGCGCTCGCCGGCGCGCGCGATCGAGCCGGGCGAATCGATCGTGCTCGATATCGGCATCTACGCCGGCCCGCTCGACCGCTCCATCCTGAGCGACCACGAGCCCTATGACACGCTCAAAATGGGCCGGCTCATCATCTACCGCATGTCGGACATGTGCGCCTTCTGCACGTTCCAGTGGCTCGCTGTGCTGCTCTTGTGGTTCCTCTCGATTGGCCACTCCGTCTTCTTCGACTGGGGTATTGCGATCATTCTGCTGGTTGTCGTCGTTCGACTCGCGCTCCACCCCATCACCAAGAAGTCGCAGGTGTCGATGCAGCGCTTCGGCAAGGTGATGCAGAAGCTCAAGCCCGACATCGAAAAGCTGCAGGAGAAATATCGCGACGACCCCAAGCGCTTGCAGCAGGAGCAGATGAAGCTCTGGAAGGAATACGGCGTGAGCCCGTTCTCGTGCCTCGGCTTCCTGCCGCTCTTTCTTCAGATGCCCATCTGGGTCGCCCTGTACGCGATGCTCTACTTCGCGTGGGAATTGCGCCACCAGGCCGCGTTCTGGGGTGTGTTCCAGATCTTCTGGGATTGGCCGTTCCTGGGCGACCTTTCTTCCGGCGACCACTTCTTCTACGAGTTCGATCAGCCCTACAAGCTCTTCAACTGGATCAACCTCACGGGCCTCAACCTGCTTCCCATTCTAATGGGCGCGATCTTCTGGGTGCAGCAGAAATACATGACGCCCCAGATGGCCAACATGAGCCCCGAGCAGAAGCAGATGCAGACCATGATGCGGATCATGACGGTGTTCCTCTTCCCGATCATGCTCTACACGGCGCCATCCGGTCTCACCCTCTACATCATGACTTCCAGCATCTGGGGCATTCTCGAAAGCCGCCACGTGCGCAAGCACGTCGAGAAGATGGAAATTGAAAAACCCATCGAGCGCAAGACCCTGGAAGAGCGCATGGCCATGAAGGCCAAGTCCAAGGGCAAGGACCCCTACTCCCGCGCCATGCAGATGGCGATGGATCGCGCCAAGGCCAAGCGCGAGGCCAAGGACAAGAAGACCTTCAAGAAGCGGAAGCCTTGATACACGTCCACAAGTCCAAAAGTCCACAAATCCGAAATGGACGGGGGCCGTCGGGTAAAGATTCGAAACCCTTTTGGATTTGTGGACCTGTGGACTGTGGACTTTTCCTCCGCTGTGGACTTGTGGACCTGTGGACTTTTCCTCTGACGACATCATTCTCGCCGTCAGTTCCCCGCCGGGACGATCGGCGCGGGGCCTCATCCGCGCCAGCGGGGAAGGTGTGTTTGAGTTGTGCGAAGGGTTGCTTGAAATCGAGCAGTCCGATGTGCGCACGCGCGGAATTCGCCGCGCGCGGCTGAAACTATGGAATGATCTCACGATCGACTGCCTGGTTCTGTCATTCCCCGGGCCGCGCTCATACGCGGGCGAGGACACGATCGAACTCATCCTCCCGGGCAACCCTGACCTGCTCGAACGCGTCATCGACTGGCTGATCGAGCGGGCACGCTCCCGCGGCCTGTTCGCGCGGCGGGCGGAGGCGGGCGAGTTCACGGCCCGCGCCTACCTCCACGGCCGTATGTCGCTCACCGAGGCCGAGGGCGTCAACGCGCTGATCTCCGCCCGCTCCGACGCGGAACTCCGCGCCGCGACGCTCCTCACTTCGGGCGGGCTGGGTGATCTGGCTGACTCGCTCGCCGAGGACCTTTCCGCCGCGCTGGCCCTCGTCGAAGCCGGCATCGACTTCACCGATCAGGAGGATGTCGTCGCCATCGCGCCCGCGGAACTTCTGCGGCGGCTGCAATCGATCGCGGCGCGAATCGACGATCATCTTCAGCGCGCCATGCCCTTCGAAGCGCTGCAGGCCATTCCCTGGGTCGTCATCGCCGGGCCCCCCAACGCGGGCAAGAGCATGCTCTTCAACGCCCTGCTTGGCCGGCAGCGCGCCGTCGTCTCGCCCATCGCGGGGACGACGCGCGACGTGATCGCCGAGCCGCTCGCGCTCGAAAGCAACCATGGCGCGGGCCGGGAAGTCATGCTGGTGGATATCGCCGGCCTTGATGATTCCGACGAATCGTTCCTCAATTCAGAAATGCAATCGGCGGCGCAGCGTGCCCTCGAGCGCGCGGAACTCATCCTCCGCTGCGTTCCCGCGGATGAACGAAACGCTGCGACGAACGGCGGCGGCCACTCCGCGCGCGAGCTTGTGGTCCTCACCAAGTGCGATCTTGTTCCGGATAGTGATTCGGCGGAGGTTGCGGCGGGGGTAATCCCGATCAGCGCCATCAGCGGATTCGGGTTGAATCGCCTTCGCGAGGAAGTCGCCGCGCGAATCGCTGATCACGCTGTCTCCCTGGCCGCGGATGCCCTCGCTCTGCTGCCGAGGCATGAATCGGCCCTGCGCAACGGGCTCCGAACCCTTCACGAGGCGATCGGGGCCCTGTCGGTTCAGGGCGCGAACCGGTCCCTGATGCAACCCGAGATCATCGCATCGCTCCTGCGTCTCGCGCTCGATGAGCTCGGTTCCCTCGCGGGCGCCGTCACGCCGGATGAGATCCTCGGCCGCATCTTCGCCGGATTCTGCATTGGGAAGTGAAACCACAGATACACACAGATGCACACGGAGAGGAGAGAGGAAGAGCCCAAGAGGCGAAGCACAAAGCCGCGACCGGTGGTCGCGCCGGGGCCGGCGGCTCATGTATTCTCACCAGATCCCGGATCACCCACCACCAGTTCACCGCTTCTCATCTGTGTGCATCTGTGGTTGCTCACTCGCGTTCGATTTTGATCTGCGGCTCGAAGGCGATCATTCTGATCGGCTTCGGCTTCATCACGCGCGTGCCGCAATTCCGGCAGGTGGACAGGACGGGATCGGCCCAGAATTCTTCCATCGCCTCGCGGAAGTGCTCGACGATGTCCCGGCAGTCGAACTCCTTGTCATAGACCAGCGCGCTGCACGTTTCGCAATAGAACTGCAGGTGCTCGGTTTCGCCCGCGGGGCGGCGGCGCTCGACGACCATCCCGATCGTGCCCGGCTGGCGCTGCGGCGAGTGCGGCACGCCCCCCGGAATGAACAGCGTGTGCCCCTCGCGCAGGAGGATGTGTCGGGGCCTGCCGTTCTCGATCACCGTCACCACCACATCGCCCTTGAGCTGGTGAAAGAACTCTTCCGAGTTGGTGACGTGGTAATCGTTGCGCGCATTGGGCCCGCCGATGATCATCACGAAGAAATCCTCGCCGTCATAGACATACTTGTTCCCCACTGGTGGCTTGAGCTCGTGCCGGTGTTCCTCCGCCCACTTCATGATGTCGATGGGCGGCAGCACGCGAGTGCGTTCCGGAGCGGGAGGTGCGGTGTGCGTCAACATGGCGGTTTCCTCATCAATTCTTGCTTCTGCGCTTCAGCATTTCGGCGTTTCTGCGTTTCTGCTGCGCGGGACCTTCGGTGAGGTGCGTTTGTGCGTTTGATTCTAGAACCGCCGCGTGATCACCTGATCCGCCAGCGCGAGCATGAGATCACGCGCGGGCGAGTCGGGCAGTACGCGAATGTGATCCTTTGCGGCTTCGACATAGGCTCGGGCCCGCGCTGCGCTGCGATCGACGGCGCCGTGCTCGATCAAGAGCGCCCGCAGCGCGGGGGCGTTGCGGTGTTCGATCAGCCGCAGCGCCGTCTCGCGCGTCCGTCCATCAGCCTCGCCCAGATGAAGAATGATCGGCAGCGTGAGCTTGCCCTTGTCGAGATCGCGGCCGAGCGATTTGCCGACGACGTCCTCATCGCCCACCAGATCGAGCAGGTCGTCCTGGATCTGGAAGGCGATTCCCAGCGCCTCGCCCGCGCTGCGCAGAGCCTCGGCCGCGCGAGCCTCGGCCCCGGACAGCGCGCCGCCCAGCCGGCACGCCTCGCCGATCAGCGACGCCGTCTTGCGGCGGACGATTTCGAGATAGGTCGCTTCATCCACGCCGAGATGATCGCGGTGGTGCAGTTGCAGGAGTTCACCCTCGCAGAGCGTGTTGGTCACCGCGCCCAGCGCGAGGTTGATCGAAGGATCTCCGATCGTCGAGCACAGGTGAAACGCGTTGCTGATGAGATAATCGCCCAGCATCACCGCCATCTCGTTGCCGTGCAGGGCGTTGGCCGTCTCGCCGCGGCGGCGCACCAAAGCGTCGTCGAGCACATCGTCGTGCACCAGTGTGGCCATGTGAATGAGCTCGGTGACGGCCCCCAGCGTGCGATGGCCGACCGTCAGCACATCGCCGAAATCGCTCCGGCCCGAGGCCGCCAATCCGGAGACCAGCACCATGGTTGGCCGCAGCATCTTGCCGCGATATCGCTCCACGTGCCGGCACAGCGCATTCACCGCAGGCAGGTCGCTCGCGAGCTGCCGCTCGATGATCAACGCCACAACATCAAGCTGCGCGTCGAGCAGCGTGGCGAGCGACCATTCCGGTTCGGCGAGTTTGATCAGTCGAGGCATGGGGAATGAGAAGGTGAAGATGTGAAGAGGTGAGGATGTGAAAGGGTGAAGAGCGGTCGTCACAAGTTTAGCGGCGGGACTCCGTCCCGCGCGTTTCCGCGCCGCGCTCCTCAGAACATCGTGAACAGCGTTTCCATCACCATCATCGCAGTCACGACCTTCATGACGTAGACCATGACCGCCGCACCCAGCCCCGAAACGCCTTTCACCCTGAAGAGAAGCAGAAACAGTCCGATGGCCACGATGCCTTGCACGGCCGCGCCAGTCATCGGGTGTTCGCGGGCCAGGGGATGCAGGGCGTCGAATGCCGCGTGCACCGCTGCAATGCGCAGCGCCGCCAGGCGAAAGCCGCCCAACCGCATGTGCGGCCAAATCTGCAACGCCGCCCACAGCGCGATCATGCCGAAGAAAAGCTGGATCGCGAATCCGATGGGGTATCCCCACCACATCGCGAAGCCCCGGCCGAGGATCGCATCGCGCATCGCCACGGTCCCGCAGGCGAGGAGCATCAGGGCGGGGGCGAGGTATCTGATCGAGCGATGCGGGCGCGGGGCCGGGATTTTCCTGACAACCTGCATGGCCATATTGAACCATGAATTTCTTCGCAATGTGCGCCGCTCCTGTGGCACGCCCGCCGCTCCGTGCAGGCATGCAACGGCGCCTTTTAGAAACATCCTCACGCACAGCCGCGAGCATGCCACACGGGCGCCCTCCAGTCGTCCGGGCCCAGCGCGATCCGCTACACTGCTTGAGCATGTCTTCAACCAGCTCGCACACGCTCCTGCTCGCGGAATCGTTTCTCCACGACCTCGACCCGGTGATACTCGAACTGCCCGGGGCGCTCGCGGTGCGCTGGTACGGCGTGGCCTACCTGTTGGGGTTCGTGGTCGCGTGGGCCCTGCTGAAATGGATGGGTCGCACCGGCCGAATCATCATTCCTCCTCAGTGGGCCTTCGACACGATTACCTACGGCGTGGTGGGTGTGATCATCGGTGGCCGGCTTGGATATGTCCTCTTCTACGACCTCTTTCGAAGTCTGGGTGAGGGGCAAACGCCGCTGCTCTGGGATTTCACAGGCAGCTTCCCCTTCTGGGGCGTGCTGTTCGTCTGGGATGGCGGCATGTCGTTCCACGGCGGGCTGGCGGGCGTGATCATCGCACTCATCCTCTTCGCGCATCGGCGGGGATTGCCGAAGAGCCACGTGCTCGACGTCGCGACCTTCATCACGCCGCCGGGGCTTTTCTTCGGGCGCATCGCCAACTTCATCAACGGTGAACTCTGGGGCAAGGTGATTCCCCCCTCGATGCGGGCGGACCCGCCTTGGTGGAGCGTGAAATACCCCGGCGAACTCACCGAGCACTGGCTGCGGATCTTCCAGCTCCAGGATGCCAATGCGCTTCGCGACCTGACCCATCGCATGGCGGCCGATTTCGGCCTGAGCGCGCCCGATGAATCGGCGCTGCGCGAACTGGTGATGGCGGAGGCATCGCGACGTCTCGAAACCCTCGAGCCGCTGCGCGACATCGTCACCAACGATCAGAACTTCTATCCCCGCATCGTCGAGGCGGCCTACGCCGGCAATCAGGCGGTGGTGGAGCACCTCCAGCCGCTGCTCACGCCTTATTACCCGTCGCAGATTTTCCAGGCGATCGCGGAGGGGATCATTCTCTGGCTCGTGTTGATTCTCATCTGGCTGAAGCCGCGGCGGATGGGCGTGGTGGGCTCATGGTTCCTGATCGTGTACGGCGTGCTGCGCATCGTCACGGAGCTGTTCCGCCAGCCGGATGAAGGCGTGAACCCGCTCTTCGGGGTGATCTCGCGCGGGCAGCAGTTGAGCGCCATCATGATTCTCGTCGGGCTTGTGACCCTGTTCATCTTCGGCCGGCGCGGCCCGCGCGTGGGCGGATTGGTTCGGCCTGCAGCGGAGACGGTGGCGCTGCGCCCAGCGCTCGCCGCGGCGGCTCGCGGCTAAACTCAGATCTCGGCGTTTCTTGTTTCTCAAGACGCGATTTCCATCGCTACGATCGTTTGGTCATCCTTGAGCTTGGCATCCTTCTGGTGGGCCTGGAGCGCAGCGCCGATCGAATCGACCGTGCATTCCGCCGCGCCGGTGCAATCCGCGAGAGCCCGCTCGATGCCCGCAATGCCGAACATCCGGCCCTGCGCATCCATTGCCTCCGTCACGCCGTCGGTGAAGAAGACCAGCGTTTCGCCGCCGTGCAACTGCACCCGTGCCGCTTCGTACCCCACCGCAGGATCGATGCCCAGGGGCAGTCCGCCCACTGCGTTCAGCCGCGTCGTTTCGTGGCCGCGCTTGACCAGCGGCGGATGATGTCCCGCCCGCGCATACGTCAGCGTGCGCTTGCGCGCGTCGTAGATCCCGTAAAACGCCGTGACGAACGATCCCTCGATCCGCTTGGCGCACAAGTGCCGATTCGCGTGCGACATCGCATCGACAGGATCGTCATCGCGCCCCGGATAGGCGTGCAGGATCGCGTGCAGCATGGCCATCACGACGGCGGCGGAAGGCCCGTGGCCGGAGGCATCCGCGATGAGAATCCCCCAGCGACCCATTGGATCGGCGGAACCACCCGCGTTGTGATCCAGCGGGAAGAAGTCGTAATAGTCGCCGCCCGCCATCTCCGAAGTCTCGTAACTGGCGGCGAGCACCACACCCTCGATCTGGGGAAGCGGATCGGGCAAGAGCGCCCGCTGAATGCCTGCGATCTGCGCGACCTCCTTGTTGATGCGGTCGTGGGCGGCCCGCAATTCCTGGGCCATGAGCGAGTTCTTGATCATCCCGCCCACCAGGTTGGCGCGCAGGATCGCCTCCTCCAGCCCTTCCACCGTGAAGGCGTGCGGCTGCTTGGCCAGGGCGATCGACCAGTTGAGCGGCTCGCCGTTGTCGAACAGCGGAATCGCGCGCAGCGATCGATAGGGCGCGAAGAGTTCCGCCACGTGTGGATCATCGCGCACATCGAGGTTGTGAATGATCTGCGGCCATGCGGAGCGAATGAGTTCGCCGAGGAATCCGCCGCGCATGGCGGGCATGCCCGGGAAGTCGCGCCAGGGGTTCTCTGATCCGATGACCGCCTGTTCCAGTGCGCCGGTTTCGGCGTTGGCGCGCTCGAAGCGGGTGATCTTGTAATCGCCGGGCGCCAGGCCGCGCGTCGAGAGAGAGAGGTAGGCGTCATACGTGCGCAATGAGAGGATGCCCTGGCGGAAGCGGTCGTAGATGTCCTGCGGGCCGCCCGCCCGGCTGAGCGATCCAACGAGTTCCATCAGCACCGCCACCCGCTGGCTCGCGGCCGGTTCGGGCGAGAACATGGCGCGGATGCGCGCGGGCTCGGTTCCAACTCCGCCGCGATGCGTTCCGGGGTCATCGATTGTGATTGAATGAGCAGGCATGTCCCTTCCCGCCACCATCGTAGCGCACCGCCCGCACTCTGAAGAGTTGGCCGCGCAGACGCTGAGACGCGGAGCGACTCATGATTTCATCAAGTGTGGCATGCCCACGGCCCGGCCTGAGCATGTTGAATGGCCGTCCTTGCTCAACGCAGCAAGCACGCCACACTTTCCTTTCTCCGCGGCTCTGCATCTCCGAGGCTACTCCTCATCCGGCGGAAATCGCAGGTTCGGCCGGGCGGGCGGCAGCGGCGTCTCCACCGGCTCCTCCTCGATCTTCTGCTTGAGAAACTCGATGGCCGCCTTCAGTTGCGCATCCTCGCCGTTGAAGGTCGCGTGCGGGAGGTTATCGACCACGATGTCCGGCTCGACGCCGTGGCCTTCGATCAGCCACGTGCCTTCCGGCCCATAGACGCCGAACTCCGCCGCCGTCGCGATCCCCTGATCGACAAGGACGTTACTCGAAGTGAGCCAGATCTCTCCTCCCCACGTGCGCATCCCGATGATGGTGCCGAGATTCAAGCGGCGGATTCCTTCGGTGATCGCCTCGCCGTCGCTGGCAGTGCGCTCGTTGCAGAGGATGACGATGTGGCCGCGAAAGGCGTACTGCATGTTCCACGTCGGGTCGCCCACGCGCCCCTGCCAGTAGAACCATGGCCTCCGCAGCAGCTCGCTCAGAATCCACGAGTCGATGTTCCCGCCGGAGTTGTGTCGGACATCGAGAATCAGTCCCTTGCGATCGAAGATGGGATAGAAATCGCGCGTCCACTGCGCGATATCGCCCGATCCCATGGCCCGCAGATGCACATATCCGAGGTCGCCCCCGCCTTCATCGTCGACGATCTCCCGGCGGGTGAGTTCCCATTCGCCGTAGCGCAGGAGGTCGGCTGCGCGCGATGAGATTGGCGTGACGATGACATCGCGCGATTCTTCAGTTTGCAGATTCATGATGCGCAGCCGCACCTGTTTGCCTGCCTGATTTCGCAAGAGATCCGCGATATCGGGCGCGGAAAGGACATCCACGCCATTGATCATCGTGATGATCGATCCTTCCGTGACATTCAGGCGCGGATGATCCAGCGGCGAGCGCGAACCCGGATATTCGGGGTCCGCCTGATGGATGTGCTCGATGCGATATCCGCCCGCGACTTCATCGCGCACGAGGACCGCTCCCAGCGAAGCGGTTTCGACATGTTCTTCGGGTTCACGCAGGTCGCCGCCGCGCACGAAGATGTGCAGCGCGGAGAGCTCCGCCACCATCTGCGCGATGAGGTCGGAGAGTTCCGCCCGGGTGCGGACCCGATCGACAAGCGGGAGGTATTTCTGAAGCGTCGCCGGCCAGTTGATGCCGTGCATGTTCTGGTCCCAGAAGTAGTCGCGCTCCAGCCGCCACGCCTCGGTGAACATCTGCCGCCACTCCTCGCGCGGATCGATGGGGAAGGTCCAGCCGGAGAGATTGATGACAGTCTCCTTGAGGTCTGCCGGCGCGTTGGCGGCGACATCGACGATGTGCAGCGCATCGCCGATGCGAAGGAGTATCTTCTTGTGATCGAGCGAGAGTTCGGCGGACTCGACCTTGGTCGCGAAAGCCTTGGGCTCGATCTTCTTGTTGTCGATGTCCAGGGCCATCAACGTGGCACCGCCGCCATCTTCGTCGTCATCACCCCCCGGACGCCGCTCGCGAGATAGATAGAACAACCGCTTCTCCGTCACGAACAGGTTGCCGTAGTTGCCGTTGGGAACGGGGACCTCGTACAAACGCCGCGCAAGTCCATCGAGATCGATGGTGACAACAACCTTTTTCTCGGCGTCCTCCTCACTTTCTTCATCATCTTCACCCTGTTCCGCATCCTGAGCATCCTCGACATCCTGATCCCCATCTTCCTCGCTTTGCTCGTCGGATGGGGCTTCCGGTTCTCCACCTTCACCTTCCTCCGGTTTCAGATCACCGTCCGCTTCCTTCTTTTCTTCGTCCTCATCCAGTTCCGTGTCGGGATCGAAGGGAAACTTTCCGGGGTCCTTCGTGAGCGCGATCGCATAGATCTTCGTGGTCTTGTCGAAGAACGGCTTGGGGGCGCGGTGGCCCCAGGGTGAAGAGACCGTCGATTGCAAATGACGGTCGGACAGGAACCACAACCACTTGCCATCCGGGCTCCACGCGGGAGAGTCGCTCAAGGTGCGGTCGCTGGTCGCGGCCACCTGCGCGCCATCGTTCACGTTGTAGAGCCAGATCTGATACATCGTGTTCTCGGCCGCCTTCACGTAGGCGAGCCATTGGCTGTCGGGCGACCACGCCAGCGAGCGGAAGTCCTCGATCGTCGATTCATCGATCTGCTTCTCGTCGCCGGTGTCGAGATTGAGGAGCCACAGCCGAAAGTTCTTGTCGTGGTGCGCGAGCCACTTGCCATCGGGCGATGGGATGCCTTCCCAGCGCAGGATGCCGCCGTTGCTGGTGATTTGCGTGTGTGCCGAGCCGATGCCATCGGCGGGGAACTTCCAGAACTCGACCTCGCCGGATTCATCGCTCAGCGCGAGGATGGTCTCGCCGTCGGGCATGAAGCGCGCTTCGCGGTAACGGATCGACTTGTCGTCATGGCGCGTGGCCTGGATGAGCCGCTTCTGTCTCGCCGGCGCCACGAACACGAGGCCGCGGGCGGTCAGCGCGACACGATCGCCATCGGGAGAGATGTGCGCGGCCGTCACCCATTCCATGGGCTCATCGATCCACTTCTCGCGCATCTGGTCGAGGTCGGAGCCGAGGTGGATGACGCGGCGTGCGATTGCATCGGCGGCGATGTCATATATCCACAGGTCGGCCCCCAACTGGTAGACGACTTTCCCCGCATCCAGCGCGGGCGATTGCACATCAAATCCCTCGTGATGCGTGTGCTGTGTTACGTCGCCGCCGTCCGGGAGCATGGACCAGATATTCATCGTGCCGTCGCGGTCGGATGCGAAGTAGACACGGCCATCCCACCACATGGGCTCCTTGCTGGTGCCGGGGAAATCGGAGGTGAGAGGAACGGCTTCTTCTGCCCCGGGAGTGAACTTCCAGATCTGCTGCGCGGTCCCACCCTTGTAGCGTTTAGTGTGACTACCCTGAAACGGCAGGCGCGTGAAATAAATCACGCCATCGTCGGCGATACAGCCATCTGCCGCCTGGGCGAGGGGAATGAGCTGTCGAGCTCCGCTTTCGGGACTCAGGATGACGAGCTGAACGTTTGGCAGCGTCGAATACGCGCGCGTGGAATAGATGATGCGATTGTCGTTGGACCAGCCGATGACCCGCGCGCGGCCTTCCCACGTGCGCCGCCGCGGCACGCCGCCTTCGATCGGAATCGTGTACACCTCGACCGGCCCGTCGTACTGCGCGGAGAAGGCGATCGTTGTTCCATCGGGAGATATGGCGGGATCGGTTTCCTCGCCGTGATGCGTGGTCAGCCGGCGAGCGCGTTCCTCGCCGCCTTCGACGATCCAGAGGTCACCTTCCGACGAAAAAACGGTTGTTTCACCGTGAATCGCGGGCGTGCGGTAGTAGCCCTCGATCGACTGGGCGTTCGCGGACAACGCGGCGAGTGCCAGACCGAGAATCGTCGTTGCGAATCGAGCGCGCGGCATCATTGATCTCCTGGTCTCGAGGTCGATCCACATTCGACTCGATGAACCCGATCCGGGCAAGCAGGTTGCAACAGAGAAGCCCGCGTTCGGCGAACGTGGGCTTCTCTGTCTTCCTCTCCCAATTTGTGCGTTTGTGCGTTTTTCCAGTTTGTGTGTTTATTCCACGTTCTGCACCATCTCGCGCATGCGGTCGATGGCGCCCTTGATCTCGATGATGGCCCGGCTGATGCCGGAATCGCTCGATTTGCTCGCGATGGTGTTGGCCTCGCGCAGCATCTCCTGCGTGAGGAAATCCAGGGTGCGGCCGGCGGGCTCGGGGTCATCGGTGTCGATGATCTCGCCGAACTGCTCGAGATGGGCTTCGAGGCGGTCGATCTCCTCGGCGATGTCGGAGCGCTCGGCGTACACGGCCACCTCGCGGATCAAGTCCTCATCGCGAACGGTTGCGTCCGTGTCCTTGAGCAGGGCCTCGATCCGCTGGCGCAGGCGCGCCTGATACTCCTCCACCACGCGCGGCGCCCGCTCCGCGATCACCGTGAGGCGCCTGGCGATCAGTTCGCGGTGCCGGTGCAGATCATCGCGGATGTTGCGGCCCTCGCGGGCCCGCATGGCCAGAACTTTCTCAGACGCATCGTCCACCAGGCGCAGGATCGTGCTTCGAGCGCGCTCCAGCCGATCCTCGCCCGTGTTGTGAACCAGGACGCCCGGCAGACCCAGCAGGGCGCCGATATCCACGCGGGCCGCGCCGTGCGACAATCCCTCTATGTCGAGCAGTTGCTTGAGATATCGCTGGGCCGCGGGAAGGTTGATCTGGGCCGCGGCGTTGGCGGATTCGTCTGAATAGAGCAGGGTGAGCACCACGCTGCCCCGGTTCAGCCGCTTGCGCAGCGCCGGCTCGATCTCCGCTTCCAGGGCCTGCAGTTCATCCGGAAGGCGCAGTTGCGATTTGAAATACTTGTTGTTGAGTGAGCGAAGCTCGACGACGTAGTGCGTGCCGTTGGCTTCGGCGGTCGCGACGCCGAACCCGGTCATCGATCGGATCATCCCTCCACTCCATCGTCCCCGCCGGTGTCATTTTGATCGGCCCCCGCTCCTTCACCTGCCCCCTCGTCCACGGCGCCATCGCCCGCTTCCGAATCATCGATGGGCGCTTCTTCGTCCGTGGTGTCGGGATCGTCGCTCTCAGGAGGAAGGATATCTTCATCCTCGTCAGCGCCCCCGTTGGTTGTCGATGGAGGCGACTGGTCCGGAGCTGCCGCCGCCGCCGGCGGAGGACCGGGAGGGGGCGATGTGGAGTCGTTATCAGCAAGGTTGAGGCCGATGGCCACAAAGAGGAAGACAACGAAGATGATGGCGGTGGTCCACGTGAGGACATCGCCCACCCGGCCGCCGAAGACGGTCTCCGACCCCCCGCCCGCTCCGCCAAAGGCGCCGGCCAATCCGCCACCCTGTGGCCGCTGGACCAGAATGACCAGCACCAGCACCACCGAGACCAGGATGAACACCACCGTCAATATGCCGAACGCCATGATTGCAATTCCTCGAAAGGCGAAGGGGCAATGGTAGGTGGGCTCCCCGCCATTGCCAAAGGAGCGCACCCAGCGGCCATGAGTCAATCTGCGGCCACGTCGTTCCGTCAGGGGGCGCGCCTTCGAGACCATATCCTGCCCTCGCATCCACTCCAGTATCCTTCTCCCGATGTCGCCGGCCCAGATCGTCATCCTCTGCACCTTCATCGCGATATTCATCCTCGCGGTGCCCTTGCTCATTCTCCCGGCCATGCGATGCGGCCCGGGCGGCAGCATTCGCGTCACCTTCTTCTGGCAGGGCTTCCGACTTCTGCTGGGAATCGTCCACCGCGCCCGCTATTTCGGCCTCGAGCACGTGCCGCAGACCAATGCCGATGTTCCCCTCGTCGTGGTATCCAACCACACGGGCGGGATCGATCCTCTCCTGATCCAGTGCGGTGTGCGATTCAAGATTCACTGGCTGATGGCCGCGGATTACATGGCCGGCCCGCTGGGTTGGTTCTGGCGGTTGTTGGAGATCATCCCCGTCGAGCGCACCGGCCGCGACACCGGACCCGCACGCGAGGCCATCCGCCGCGTGCGCGAGGGCAAGGCGGTGGGCGTTTTTCCCGAAGGCGGGATCGTCCGCCCGCCGGGCGAAATCCGCGCGTTCATCCCGGGCGCCGGCCTTATCGTCGCGCGAACAGGAGCGCCCGTGCTCCTGGTGTGGATTCACGGCACGCCCGAAGCCGAAACCACGTTCGGTTCGCTCTTCCGGTCGAGCAACGCGCGCGTCCACTTTCTGGGCCTGTTCGATTTCCACGGCGAAACGGACGCTCGCGTCATCAGCGACACCCTGCGCCGAAAGATCGCGGAGGCCAGCGGCTGGCCGCTGAACGACACGCCCGTTGCCACCGCGCGCAAGAATGCGAACGCAGAACACGCCTTGCCCTGACTTTCGATATGATCCCATCATGATTTCCCGCATCGATGGGATTCTGGAATCATTGATCGACGCGCGAGCCGAGGTCCGCTGCGGCGACATCGTGTACGCCATCCTCATCCCCGGCGTCGATCAGCAGCGGCTGGCCCAGCGCATCGGCGAGCGCATCACCCTGCACACGCTGCACTATCTTGAGAGCAACAATCAGGGCGCCAGCTTTACCCCGCGCCTGATCGGCTTCAGGTCCTCGTCCGATCGCGCCTTCTTCGAGATGTTCACGACCGTGAAGGGTCTGGGCAACCGCAAGGCGTTGCGGGCCCTGCAGCTTTCGTTCGGGCGCATCGCGGAGGCGATCGCGCGAAAGGACATCGACCTGCTCAAGTCGCTGCCGGAGATCGGCAAACGCACCGCCGAAACAATCGTCGTGGAGCTGGCGGGCAAGGTGGATCTCTTCGTCTCCAGCGAGCGCGAAACAAGCGGGCCCGCTGACACGGGCGGCCCGCGGAAGTCCGGTGCGGCCAGGATTGCGGATGAAGCGGTGGCCGTGCTTGTGACGCTCGGCGAGCCGAAATTGCAGTCGGTCCAGCTTGTGCAGCGAGCCCTTGATGCGGACCCCGAAATCGATACCGCCGAAGCCCTCATCGCCGCGGTGTATCGTCTCAAATCCCTGCCTATATGACCAGATATGCGATGATCATGGCGGGCGGGTCGGGCACGCGGCTGTGGCCCATGAGCCGGCGCGATCGACCCAAGCAACTGCTGCCCCTGTTCCATGGGCGGTCGCTGCTCGATCTTTCAGCCGCGCGCATCGCTCCGCTCGTGCCTGTAGGCAATCTTCTGATCTGCACGGCTGAACGGTTTCGCGCTCAGGTGAAATCCGCCCTGCCCGGACTTCTGGATGATCAGATTTTCGGCGAGCCCGAAGGCCGGGACACGCTCAACGCCATCGGCCTCACCGCCGCGGTGCTCGCAAAGCGAGATCCGGGAGCGATCTTCGCTGTTCTCACCGCCGACCACCTCATCACGCCGGAAGGACGCTTTCGCGACACGATCGCGCGCGGCTTCGCGCTCGTCGAAGCGAACCCCGAGCGACTTGTGACCTTTTCGGTCAATCCGGCCAATCCCGCCACCGAATATGGCTACGTGGAGCGCGGCGAAGCGATTGCGGGGATCGAAGGCGCGTTCAGGGTCCGCCGATTCGTCGAGAAGCCAGATGATTCGAAGGCCCGCGCCTACATCGACTCGGGCCGCTACGGTTGGAACAGCGGCATGTTTGTGTTTTCCGCGGCAGGATTTCTGCGGGCCGCGCAACGACTGAAACCGCAGGCGCATGCGGGCCTCATGGAGATCGCGCGGTCATGGGGAACTTCGAGCCAGGAGGAGGCGCTGCGACGAATCTATCCCACGCTGCCTAGGATCAGCGTGGATTTCGCCATCATGGAGCCGGCCTCCACATCGCCCGACTTCGAAGTCTGCACGGTTCGAATGGATGTGAACTGGATCGATGTCGGCAGTTGGCCGAGCTTCGGCGCGACCCTCGCGCCCGATGCCGAAGGCAATCGCTCCAACTGCGAAACGGTGCATGTGGGCTCGCACGGCGTGCTGGCGGTGTCGGATGATCCTGCGCACACCATCGCGACGATCGGCTGCGAAGATCTCATCATCGTCCACACGCGCGACGCGACGCTGATCGTCCACGCCGCTCACGCGCAGCGCGTCAAGGATGCCGCCAACGCCGCGCGGGAAGAACTGCGGTAGTCGCAACGGGTGCCACGGCCAGCGAGTCGCCTCGGCGGCGAGTCGGCCGTGCGGATGTCCACTGGTCCCGGCACACACAGACACGCGCGGCACTGACGACTCCGGTCGCAAAGCCGACCTCCGCTGTCAGTGGCACCGTGCTCACCCACCACTCTTGCGGCCCCTGCGTCCCTTCTTGAACCCCGCGCGGTTCTTCTGCCTGCGCTTGTACCCCTCCGCCTCCACCTTCTTGCGCGAGTAGGGCTGGGATTGCCGCGTGACATGCGGCTGTTCATCCCGTGACGGCAGCCGCTGGATAAGGAGGTCCATCTGCCGGGTGCCCAGATCGATTGCCATGATCTGCACATCCACGCGGTCCCCCAGCCCGATCGATGCGCCGGATTTCTGCCCAGTCAGCCGGCCGGTGCGCTCGTTGATCCGCCACCTTTCTTCCTGCCGCGCCAGCGGCGAGGGCAGATCGTTCATCTTCACCAGCCCCTCGACGAGGAACTGCTCGATCGAGACGAACACGCCGCCGCCTGTGACTCCCGTCACCACTCCGGGGAACACCGCGCCCATGTGATGCTCCTCGAGGAACTGCATGACGAGAAACGTGCGCAGCTCGCGCTCCGCCTCCTCGGCCTCGACCTCGGTCTCGCTGCAATGCCGGCCGAGTTGGATGAGCTGCTCCTCGTCGAGCACGCGGTCATCAGCCACGATGTCCCGGCCCAGTTGCTGTCGCTTGCGACCGCCGGGCGCCCTGCGCCCGTTCTCTGTCAGGTCGAGATACGCCTGCACCGCCCGATGGACGGACAGATCGGGATAGCGACGGATCGGACTGGTGAAGTGCGTGTAGTGGTCGCTCGCGAGCGCGTAGTGGCCGATGAGCGCGGGGCTGTAGGTCGCCTTGGTCAACGTGCGCAGAACCGCGAAGTGGATGGCTCTCGCGGCGGAACTTTCGCGCGTGGCTTCCAGCAGTTTCTGGAGGTCCTTGCGCGAGGGCTGATCGGGAATGCGCACCCCCGCCACCAGCGCGTACATCTGCAATGTTTCCATCTTCCCGGTGGCGGGATCGGGATGGATCCGGCGGATCAGCGGGACACCCAGATCCTCGAACGTCCGCGCCACCGCCTCGTTCGCTTCGACCATGAACATCTCGATCAACGTGTGCGTGAAGGATTGATCCTCCGGCACCACATCAATCACGTGCCCTTCATCGTCGAAGCGCAATTCCACCTCAGGCAGGTTCAGCACGATCATTCCATCCCGCCGGCGGCGCTCGCGCAGGATCTTGGCCAAACGATCCATCAGCTTCAGGGCCGGAAGCAGCTCCGTCGGGTATTCCGATTCGCTGCGCGCGTGCTTTCGGGCCTCGCTCTCGTTTCCATCGATCAGGGCCTGGGCTTCCAGATAGGTCAGCCGCTTGTTTGAGACAATGACGGTCGAGCACAGCCGCTGGCTTATCACCTTGCCGGTGCTGTCGTAAGTGATGAAGGCCGACTTGGTCAGTCGCGGCACGCCTTCCTGCAGGGAGCACACGCCGTTGCTGAGGACTTCCGGCAGCATGGGCAGGACGAGCCGGGGCAGATACACGCTGTTGCCCCGCGCCCGCGCCTCCTGGTCGAGCGCGTTGTCCTGCCTCACGAAGTGCGACACATCCGCGATGTGCACGCCCAGGGTCCACTCGTCCCTGTCGCTGTCGTAGTCGAGCGTGATGGCATCATCGAAATCACGCGCATCGGGAGGATCGATCGTGATCGTGAACAGATCGCGCAGGTCCTCGCGCTCCTCGAAATCGGATTCATCACGCTCGTCGAACTGCTGCGATGCCTCGCGGGCCTGCTCGACCACATCGTCGGGAAACTTCTGGCGCAGTCCGTGTCCGGCAATGACCGCCTGCGTCTCCACCGACGGTTTGCCGGCTTCGCCGAGCACTTCGGTGATCACGCCCTCCGCGAGGTAGGCCCCCTGCGGGTAGTGGACGATTTCGATGACGACCTTGTCTCCTTCCTTGGCGCCCTTGGCGTGGGGGTCGCGCACCAGAACCGGATCGCGCAGCAGCTTGCCATCCGGCTCCACCATCCACTGCTTCTTTTCCTTGCGCAGCACGCCCGTGTAGCGCGCCTGGCCGCGCTCGATCACTTCGATGACGCGCCCGACCTGCGAGAAGTCCGGCGCCCCTTCGCCGCGACGGTACCGATCGCGCTCCTGCATCACCTTGACGCGCACGCGATCGCCCGTCACCGCATCCGCGAGGTTGGGCGGCGGAATGAAGATGTCGCCGCCGCGCAGCGGCTGATCGGGGATCAGAAACCCGAACCCGCGCATGTTCACGCGCAGGCGGCCGGTCACCTCCGCGCGGGCGACCGGCAGCCGGAGCACTCCCCGCTCGTCCGCCTCGATGAGGCCCTCATCTTCGAGGATCTCGACGGCCTGATCGAAGATCTCGCGCTCTTCCGGCAGGACGCGCAACGCCTTGGCGACATTCCGGGCTTCCGCACCGCGGGAGCCTGCGTGCGCGAGATGATCGAGAATGCGCTGCTGAAAACGAAGCGGCATGCCTCACGGTCCTCCTCGGCGGACAGTGTAGGGCGGACCGCTCCCTCGCCGGGCGGGCCGCGAAGATGGGGGATGTGGCGAACGAGTGGAAGGGCGGCTCCTTCGCCGCGACGTCATTTCTTGGCCTCGACGCTGGTTCGAGCGGGAAAGTCGCTTCATTTCCACGCGGGCGGTGTCATCATTGGCACGGAGGCATTCGGCGGCGCGCTGGGCGCGTGCGCCTGGAAATGAGAAGAAGAAGGGAAAGGAAGATCACGATGAAGATGTGGAACACACGAGGCGGCAGCGCCACCATCGCGCTCGCCATCCTCGCCGGGGCCGCGATGTTCGCCATGGCCCAGCAGCCGGAACTCGATGAGCTGCTTGCGGTGGCCCGCAGCGAGGTGACGGCCGTCGAGATCATCAAATGGGGCGAGAACCATCAGGGTGTCGCCAAGTTCGACACGCGGACTGGAGAAATCTGGCGCTTCAACGGCGACGTTCTGAAGTCCAACACCAAGGCCGAATGGATTCTCGAGGTCGCCGCGGTGGCGGAGCGGCCGGTAGGAACCCTTCGGCTCCAGCATGCCAACACGAGCGGCCTGTTCCTCGTGGACGCCGTCACCGGGGACACGTGGATCCTCCGCGCTCGCGCCAGCGACAACTTCGGCTGGGTCGCGGTCCGCGATTATTCCAGCGTGTTGACGACGGGCGCTCGCTGAACATCCCGCTCCTCTGACGAAGGCCCACGGATCGCGATCCGTGGGCTTTGATTTTGGAACTCGACTCGACCACCTATACTTCGCGCATGCCAGTCGAGATTGCTCGCATTCAACCGGGCACGCGCATCCGCGTCACGCAGCAGGTGCCGCACCGCGATGAGGGGTGGACCAACACCGTCGAAGGCGTGGTCACGCGCTACCAGCAGGCCAAGACCGGCTCGTGGTTCGCCCACTCCAGGGATGATCGGCTGTGGCTGGACCGCCTCGAGCTCAAGCTCGACGACGGCGAAATCGTGATCCTCAACCTCGATCAGTACACACGCATCGAAGCGGCGTGAAACTCTCAGAGGTCCCTGTTCTTCGCGATCGCCTTGTCCTCGTAGGCGGCCACCCATCTTCGATACATTTCGAGCTTGGCGCATTCCAGCGTGGAGATGATGTCGGCGAAGTTGGAGTAGGACTCCGCGCCGGATGAGGGAACCCACGCACTGCGGAGAATCTGCGTGATGACATAGTTGCCGTGACCCTTGCGCTTTTCGGGCGGCTGCTGCGCCAGCAGCCGCCCGAGCTCGGCGATCATCGTGTCATATTCCGGGCGGTCCGATTGTGGGATGTAAGGCATGGGGGGATGAGTATGTGAAGATGTGAAGATGTGAAGAAGTGATTCAGTGTAGAGTGTGCGCATAGCCGCGGATGAGTATCCGCGGGTTGATTGCCCGGTCGCAGGAGCACTCCATGAAATACAAGACGCTCTTCCGCTTGCTTCTGAAAGTGGTCGGTGTCGGCTTGTTTGGATTGAGCATTCCCGACATCGCGTGGGCAATCGCAGAGATTCTCAACAACCTTGCCGAGCTCGACTCACTGTACAACGACTTGCCCTTGCTACTCCAAGGCCCTCTTCAGGCCGCGCTCGGCCTTTACTTCTTCTTTGGCGGCGAGTGGATCGTCAACAAAGCCATCCCATCCAACCGGCCATACTGCCCCGCGTGCGGCTACGACCTAAGCAGATCCAGCGGCGAGCGCTGCCCGGAGTGCGGCACGGCGCTGCCAACTGCATTGATCAGGAAATGACCCATTAGCCCCGGCCTCTGGCCGGGGGTCGAAACCACGGGGCGCTTTGAAATCAAATGCCATTCATGGGCTCAAGCAGGCTCGACCCCCCGGCGGAGCCGGGGGCTAAGGGGAGTGTAACTCACCCTCACCCCGCGGGCACGCACCTTCCCTTTGCCCACTCGCGCAGGTCCTCAATCCTCTCTCGCATCGTCACGCTCAGCGGCGGCGAATGCCGCAGCGCCGCCACGATCGATTCCGTCTTCAGCGGGTCGCCGGTCGAAAACGACTCGTGCAGGCCGCTGATGACCGCCTGCTCGATCTCCGCTCCGCTGTAGCCCTCGCTCGCGCGGGAAAGCGCTGCCAGATCGAACTCCTTCGGATTCCGCTTGCGCTTCGTCAGGTGGATCTCAAAGATTTTCTTCCGCGTCTCCTCATCCGGCAGATCGACGAAGAAGATCTCATCGAACCGGCCCTTGCGCAGGAGCTCCGGCGGCAGGGCGTCGATGTCGTTCGCGGTCGCGACCAGGAACACCGGCCTGGTGTGCTCCTGCATCCACGTCAGCAGCGCTCCGAACATGCGCTGGCTGAGCCCGCCGTCGTTGGAGTGGGAGGCCGCGGAAGCAAACCCCTTCTCGATCTCGTCGATCCAGAGCACAATCGGGCTCATCATTTCCGCCTGCTTGAGCGCCTGCCGCAGCCGCCGTTCCGACTCGCCCACATAGCGATCGTACAGCGAGCCGGGATCGAGGCGCAACAGCGGCCGCTTCCACGCCGTCGCGATCGCCTTGGCGCAGAGCGACTTTCCCGCCCCCTGCACGCCCAGCATCAGCACGCCCCGCGGCGGGGTCAGGCCGAACTCTCGGGCCTCATCCTTGAAGGCATTGGCCCGCTTCTTCAGCCACGCTTTCAAGTGAACCAGGCCGCCGACCTCATCCAGCGACACCGGCGCCTGCACGTAATCCAGCAGGCCATCCTGGTGCAGCAACTGCCGCTTGCGGGCCACGACCTCGGCGATGTCGCTTTCATCAATGACACGGTCGATCGCCACCGCGTCGGTGATGATCTGCTCGCATTGTCTTCGGCTGAGGCCCAGCAGGTTGCGCACCATGACGGAAAACTGGCTCTTCGTCAGCTTGATGTCGAGCTCGTGCTCGACGTGCAGCCGGCGGAGCGCGGCGCGGAGCAGCCGCTCGATCTCCAATTCCTCCGGCAGCGACAGTTCCAGGCGCGTGCACTCGGCCCGCACGATGGCCGGGACATCATCGGCGTGATCGATGAGGATCACCGTTCCGCCCACCTCGCCCGCCCGCCGCACCAGCTCGCGCCAGGCCCGCAGCGTCCGTGCGTCGTGCAGGTGGCCGATCAGGTCGTAGAGGACGCACAGCTTCTCGCTGTCGATTGCGCGCGCGAAGTGATAGAGCGCGGCGGCGGGATGCTCGGAATCCTTGAGCGAAGCCCCATCGAGGTTGATGGTCGATGGATCGCGCGCGCCGCCCACCGCCGACCACGTGCACAGCTTGCGCTTCACTCTCTTGGCGGCATCGCGAACCGTGCGGTCCGCGTAGTCCTCTTCGCTGGTCAGTATCAGCACCGCCGCGTGCCGACCGTGCAGCAGCTTCGCAAGTCGATCGGCATCGGTGAGAGGCTCGGACATCGCGCACGAGAATACCACGATTCAGAATGCAACCACAGAGGCACAGAGGCACAGAGAAGAGCGAGGTCAGAAGTCAGAAGCCCCATTTGAGGAGTTTGCAAAGAAAGGTTGGGATGGAACGACAAACGGAGATCAGAGGTCGGAGAATCAGAACCAAAAAAATGCCTCAGTGCCTCAGTGGTTGCATTTCTCTTACTCCAGATCCGTCGGCACCTCCACGAGGCGCGGCTGCTGGGGAATCAGCTTCGAGTTGGGATCGTTGGGGTTTTGGCGCACCAGCACTTCTTCGCCGTTGAGCAGGTGCCGGGGAAAGAGCTCGTACATCCGTCCCAGATCCGCGGTGTACAGGCCGCTGGTCTGGTTGATGATGCGGCGATCGAACTTGGCCACCGTGACCGAGCTGATGCGCGCGGTGTCATCGTGATAGAACCACGCTTCGTGATTCTGGGCGCGAAGCGATGCGGCATATTGCTCCGCCTGGCGCTTGCACTCCAGCCACCCCGATCCGCTCTCCTCGGGTCCTACCCACGCAGCCACCTGGAGCGTGTACAGCGGATCGACGCGCGGATACGTGCGCCGCAGCGTGCGCAGGTCGTAGGGGTGAAGCCGCGCGGGGGCGCCGCCGCCGGATTCCACCCGCACCAGCATCACGGCATGGAACGGCTGCGCGCCGTTGGTGGCGCGCTGCGCTTTCACCCACTTGAGGGCCTCCTGGGCAGAGGGGTCTTCCACGCTCGCAAACCGGCCATAGAGCACCATCGACCCCGATTCGCCGCTGTGAATCCACATGCCCCGCAGTTGCGGGCAGGCCTGGGCGAAGATCCGCTGCACCTCCACCGCATCCTGCAGATGATTCTCCGTCGCCACCGACCGCAGCAGGATGGCCCAGACATCCTCACCCTGGTACGAAACCGGGCTCGAAAGTCCGGGTGAATCGAGTTCATGGCCCATCTGTGAGAGAATCGCGGCCTCATCTTCCGCGAAGGAGGAACCGGATGGTGAACGCCCTCCCGAGATTTCGCCCCGACCCCCAGAATCTGGCATTTCCACCGGCCGCAAGCGCGATTCCCTTCCCGAATTCGATGCCGTCGGGGAGCCGTCCTGCTGATTGCCTGATCCGGCCCCGGCCTGGCGAATCTCCACCGGTTCGCGGCCGACGGTATGGGCGGTGATCGGCCGGCCCGGTTCGAGATCGGAAATGAAGTGGCTGGAGCTCGATCCGCCACCCCCCGATCCATCGCCGCTGCACCCGGTGAAGGCCGCCAACGCTATCAGGAACATGAAATCAGCGGCAACGGAGCGCGAAGAAATGAAGAAGAATTGCAGGGCCTTCATGATCAACTCCAGGGCGTCGGAGACAGGGCGCTGAAAGAGCCCTTGCGGAAACCGGGACCCAGCAGGGCTTGATGCCGCAGATCCTGACCCCGCAAGCAGTTGCGGCTCACGAAAGTTCTCGAACATCGGAAAGTTCAAGGGTCTTTCCGGCCGCGGTCGATATTCTAACCGGTCGTGCGGGACCAATCATAGACGGAACGGATTCGATCACTGGCCACACGGATGTTGGCGAGGGCGAAAGTTGCATTGTCGAGTGAGTTTCCTCTCCACCACCCCCACTCTGATCGATTGAGGAGCACGTGAATGTCTGACATCTCGCCGGTCGGGCCGGGCGCCCCCGGGATTGTCCCAACCCCGGGAGTCACCCCCGGAATTCTTCCCGCAGCGGCCAGCAGAATCACGCTGAACGGTCACCACGACGGCATCGCTCCGGCCGGAACAGATGCCAGGCCTGAACCTCCGGCAACGCCCCGCCTGCCGGACACCGTGGAGCTCTCCGACCGCGCCATCCTGCTTGACTCGATTCTGGGGTCGGCCGACATCCGTCAGGACCGTGTCACCGCCGCCAGGCACGCCATCGAGCGCGGTGATTACCCCAACGACGACCAGATGGCGATCGCCATCGATCGCATGATGGCCAAGCTGCGAGATTGAGGCGGCTCTTTCGATAGCTCAGGGCCTGGTATTTTCTGACACACCACGCTCCGGCCCGCTGCGGCGGGCCATCCAAGGAGTAAGGGAGACAAAGGGCGTCCTGCGACGCCCTTTCCGTTTTTTGCAATGAACCGCCGCCATTTGGGGGCACAGTGCCGCAGAGTGTGACCGTCGCCCGGTACAATCGCCGCCATGAAACAGGCCGCCGTGCTTGGCGTGGTCGTAGTCCTCGCCGGAGGATCGTTGGCCGTCAGATACCTCCGCTCCAATGCCAGCGAGTCGCGCCTGGGCGATGCGTCTGTTTCCCTTTGGGATCCAACCTCGGGCCAGGATGCCGAGCCGCTGCTGGACATCGAAGCCGGGCCGGAGGTTCCGACCCGCGCCATGTTCGACGAGTCGAGGAAGGAGTTCCTCGGCCAGTTGTTCGCGCCGCCAGACTCGGCCACCGCTGAGGCGAAGGAAATCCTGGCGAATGCGGCCGCAAGTTTCGCCGGCGCCGCCGCCCTCGATGATGCGCACATTGCAGCACTGCGCCCTGCAGCCGACGCGATAGCTGCTCTCCCGGAAGCTCCCGCGCCGCTGCTCATCGCCGTTGACCTCGTGCTCCGCCGCACGGATGGCGAAATGATCACGCGCGCTGCCATCCTCGATCGAGCCGCCTCTCAGTCGTCGGCTCCCCACCCTGTCATCAAACTCCTGGCGGAATCGCGAAGGGCTTACATCCTGCGCGAAGACCCCGCGTTGTTTCCCGCCGCGCTGGACCGGCTCGCCGATGCTGTCGCGGCCACGGCGTTGGCGCCGGATGTGTCCACCGCCGCGGCCCGCACGACACACGCCATGATCCGCGATGCCGAGACCATCCCGGGCGCGGAAGGTCTGCTTGCCATGATCGCTGCGCGCCTCGCCGCCGCCGATCCCGCTGAGACCTGGCTCGCGCACATGCTCCTCGGCCGGTTCGAGATCGACGAGGCATGGCGTGCCCGCGGGACCGGCTACGCCGGCACCGTACCCGAGCAGGCATGGCAGACCTTCGCGGACCACCTCGATGCCGCCAGCGATCACCTGACCGCTGCATGCACCCTCGCCAAGGACCGCCCCGAAGCGCCGACCTTCATGATCACCGTCACCATGGGCGGAGGCGGCGGTCCGGATGCAATGTATCCCTGGTTCACCAGCGCCGTTGCCGCGGAACTGGACCACATGGATGGGCACAATTTTCTCCTGCACGGGCTCTATCCCCGTTGGGGTGGCAGCCACGATCACATGTACCGCTTCGGCCTCGCGTGCAGCGCGACGAAACGCTTCGACACATCCGTGCCCTACATGCTCATCGGCG
>Ga0326597_10000995_pt1 | contig 47473 bp, 42 predicted proteins | sample RVTome_12_FD_203789 | JGI IMG/M metagenome (GOLD analysis project Ga0326597, IMG submission 203789) | Soil microbial communities from uranium-contaminated site in the Upper Colorado River Basin, Wyoming, United States - RVT100D185 | ecosystem: Environmental > Terrestrial > Soil > Contaminated >...
GGACCAAACGTCTGGTCACACCGGCGCAACGACTGGCGGTCATCGCCCGGGACCGGCAATGCGTGTTCCCCAATTGCGACCGTCCCGAGCGTTGGTGCGACGTGCACCACATAATCCACTGGGCGGAAAACGGGCCCACAGCCATCGAGAATCTGGTCCTGCTCTGCCGCCACCACCACACCCTGGTCCACCAGGCAGGATGGACGATCACAGGTCCTCCGAGTGAGCTCCGCGTCTTCCGACCCGACGGGACCGAGCTCGGCAAAGAGCCACCACCCAGGCCATGGCCGGGTCCCCGGATCTTCCATGTCAGACCATCCCGACCGAGCGGGTTCGACGTCAGGGAGGTTCTGGAGCAGATCCGGGGAATCAATGTCCCCCGCGGCCCGTAGCCACTCGGAAGGTGTCACCGGCGGCGGCAACCGGGTAAGCATCACCCCCATGGGCTCGGGCAAGATACGGATCGGACTCTCAGGCTGGTCCTACAAAGACTGGCGCGGTGACTTCTATCCCGATGGCCTTCCCCAGAAGCAGGAGCTGGCCTATGCCGCCGCACGGTTTCCCACTCTGGAGATCAACGGCACCTTTTACGGGCTGAGCACCCCCAAGACGATGCGGGGCTGGTACGAGACCGCGCCTGCGGAGTTCGTCTACGCGGTGAAGGGGAGCCGGTTCATCACCCACAACAAGAAGCTGAGCGACGTCGATGAGCCGCTGGCCAACTTCATGGCCTCGGGGATCCTCGAGTTGCGGGAGAAGCTAGGGCCCATCCTGTGGCAACTCGGGCGCAACCTCCACTTCGACGCCGGCCGAATGGACCGGTTCCTCGCTCAACTCCCCCGCGACCTGGAGGAGGTGGCCGTCCTGGCCGGCGAGGCGACATTGAAGCGGCCGTCGACGACGGAGAGGCTCGGCGCCAACCATCGGGTCCGTCACGTGATCGAGCCGCGACACGAGAGCTTCTTCGTGGCCGACATGGCACGGCTGGCGCGACGGCACAACGTGGCCATCGCCTTCTCCCACTCGTCGGCCTGGCCCTACACCGAGGAGTTGACCGCTGGTTTCGTCTATCTGCGTCTGCACGGCCCGGGTGCTCCCTACTCGAGCGTCTACACCAGGGGCGAACTCGAGGGGTGGGCGAGCCGGATCATGAGCTGGGCGGACAGGTCGGAGCCGGAAGATGCCCGCCGCTTGACAGATCTGGAGCCGCCAAAGAGGAAGCACCGGGATGTCTACGTCTACTTCGACAACGACGCGGGCGGGCAAGCGCCACGACAGGCGGCGGACCTGATCAGACTGCTGGTTCCGCCGCAACAAGGGTGACCACCCGCTCGATCGGCCACGGTGACGGGCCTTGATCACCCCGCAGCTAGGGTCGCGTCGATGAACCAGGGCCCGACGTCGACCCGACTCGACGGACGCGGCATCGGTGGTGGTGCCATCGCCGTGATTGCCCTCCTCGCACTGGTGTACATAGGGTCCGAGGGTTTGCGCTGGCTCGATGCGGCGCTGGCCCCATACCTGTTCGGGACCCTCCTGGCCGCGTTCGCCACGGTCTACCGGCACACGGTCTGGCTGCGCAGGCCGCCCACGGCCCGTCTCAACCGCAGGGGGTGGGAGGCGCTCCGCTCCACGGGCCGGTTGGGCTCGAACCTGCTGGGCCCCACTGCCTTTCTCTTCTTCTACACGCCCACGACTGCCTCGGCCGCACCTCGCAACACGGTCTTCGGCCATCTCATCGGAGCACTTGCCGGGTACCTCTCCCTGGTGCTGTTCGCGCTCACCGAGGCGGCACCGGCGTTCGAGACCGGGTGAGCGCGGCGAGGATGGGCGCCGCCGCAGTGTCTCTAGGCCTGACCTCGGGGCTCATGGTGTGGCTCAGGGTGCCCCATCCCCCCGCCGGCGCCACCACCCTCATCGTGTCGCTCGGGATCCTGCGCACCCCGGGGCAGCTCTCGGTGCTCATGCTGGCTGTGGTCCTTCTCACCGTGCAGGGGTTCGTCATCAACCGTCTCGCCGGGATCGACTACCCGCCGTGGCGACCACGCCCGCTGCGGTGAGACCGGCAGATAGGGCAGGTCGGGTTGTCCACTCCCACGCCATCGCCCGCAGCGCCCTGGCCGCAGCCGCACTCTTTGCAGTGGTTGCCGTGGTCTGGGCCGCTGTCGTCCTCGTCCGGGGCGGATCGTGGTGGGGCCCCCTCCACGCCTTCCTCGCCGGCACCGTCCTGCTCGCCATATCCGGTGCCAGTCAGATGTTCACCATAACCTGGGCGGCCTCGCCCGCACCGGCCGCCTGGTTCGCCGCATTGCAACGCTGGCTCGTCATCGCCGGGGTGGCTGCAGTCCTGATCGGCGTCACCTCCGACCTCACCTGGTTGGTGTGGATCGGGGCGACCGCGGTCGCAGGAGGGCTGGCGGTCCTCGGCGTCTCCATCGTCCGCGCCGTGCGCCGGAGCCTCCTCCGCCGCTTCGATCTCTCCGCCCGCTTCTATCTGACCGCCTTCGCCGCCGGGTTGCTGGGCGTCGTGCTCGGTGCAGTACTCGCTTCGGCCTCGGCGGGCGCTGCCTTCGATCGTGTCCGTCTGGTCCACTCCCACCTCAACCTGATCGGGTTGGTCGGGCTCACAATCGTCGGCACCATCCCCACCTTTCTCCCCACCGTCGCCCACCACCGCGCCGTGAGCGGTCGGGAGGCGGTGCTGGCCTGGTGGCTGAGCATGACGGCGGTCATCCTCTACGTCGCCGGCCTGGCCGCGCCGCCTGTCGTGGTCGGACTGGGATCGGTACTGGCCGGGGTGGCCGCTGCCCTGGTCCTGGGGGGAGTCGTCTGGAGGCTGTGGCGAAAGGGGCGTGGGGAGACTGCCTTCCTCCAGATCACGGCAGGTGTCATCTGGCTTGTGGTGTGGACGCTCTTCGACGGCATCGCTCTGATGGCGGGGCGGGGCGTCATGCCGTTCAGCGTCTGGACCACCGCCGTCGTCGTGGCCGGAGTCGGCCAGGTCCTCCTCGGATCGCTGACCTACCTGGTGCCGGTCCTCCTCGGCCCCCCACTGGGCGAGCGCCTGAGTCTGCTCAGCCGTTGGCCGCTCGTTCCGCTCCTGGCGGCGAACCTCGGCGGGGTGGCCCTGGTGACCGGGCTCCCGGTTCCGGCCGTCGTCGCCACCTCGGTCTGGCTCGCCGACTTCACCTGGCGACTGGTCAGGCAGAAAGGCCTTGCCGCCGAGGGTTGACCGCCGATCCCGCCTCACCAGCCTCGCGCCTATTCCTGAGACCTGCTGCATTGTCTATACGGCGTCTCATCCAAGGGATCGGGGATCTCCGCTTACACTCGCCGCCTTGATGGACGGTCGGTTGCCGGGAGGATCTTCGTGAGGGTTGGCTTCATCGGTCTGGGTGACATGGGCCAGAGCATCGTCCCTCGCCTGCTGGCGGCTGGGCATCAGGTCACCGGATGGAATCGAACCGAGGAGAGGGCGGCTCCCCTCCTGGCGATCGGGATGGAGTGGGGAGACTCCCCCCGGCAGGTCGCCGAAGCCGCCGAGATCGTCTTGTCGATCGTCACCGACTCGGCTGCGGTGGAAGCTGTCACCCTCGGCGAAGGCGGTGTGCTCGATGGTCTCGGAGCAGACGGCGTCTATGCCGACATGAGCACGATCGACCCCGAGACGTCGCGACGGATCAGTGCGGCGTTCACCGCCGCCGGGCGCACCATGCTCGACGCTCCCCTGTCCGGCAGCCCGGTGTCCTTGGAGCAGGGCAAGGCGTCGGTGATGGTCGGTGGTGATCGGGAAGCGTTCGAGAGGGCCCGACCGGTCCTGGAGGCGATCGGGCCCAGTGTCAGCTACATCGGGGCCAGCGGGTTGGCGGTGCAGATGAAGGTGGCGGTCAACCTCTGCCTGATCGTCGAGATGGTGGCCTTCAGTGAGGCGGTGGCTCTCGCCGAGAAGGGCGGGGTGGATCGGAAGGTGGCGGTTGACGCGATGCTGAAGAGTGTGGTCGCCTCGCCGGTCATGGGCTATCGGGGCCCTTTCATCCTGGAGGGGAACATGCCCGACAAGCCCCTGGCGAACGTGACCCTGCAGCAGAAGGACATGCTCCTGGCCCTCGACCTGGGCCGTCGGCAGGGCAGCCCGGTTCCCCTGGCCGCGGCAGCCAACGAGATGCTCAACGCCTGTCACGGTCTCGGTCTGAGTCATCGCGACTTCGTCACCGTGTTCGACGCCTATCGCATGTTGGGTGGGGCCCGATGACGGGCCAGTTCCGGGTCAACCGCCACGACGTCCCCGTCGAGAGCGGGCTTCGCTCCGACGAGGGATGGGTGGACATGAGGGTCCAGTTCCTGGTCGATGCGTTGCAGGCAGCGTCGACCGACTTGCTCCTCGGCTGGACCGTTCTCCCGCCCGGAGCGCGTCACGACCGACATCGCCACCCCAACGCCGACGAGTTCTTCATCGTGCTGTCCGGCCACGGTCTCATCTACACCGACGAGGACGACCAGCCCGCCGGTGAGGGAGACGTCGTGTTCACCCGGCGCGGTCACTGGCATGGATTCAACAACACCGGCGACGAGGACGTGACCCTGGTCTGGGGCTGGAGCGGAGCCGGCTCGTTGGATGCCGCCGGCTACGAGCTGCCCGGGTGAGCGACGCCGGGGTGAGCCGTGGCCTGGTGCGCCAGCTCGAGGAGCGAAGTCGCCTCATCTCTGCCGGGCACCGGCATCTGGGTTGGAAGGCCGGGTTTGGCGCTTCCGCATCTCTGCAGCGCTTCGGCCTCGACGGCCCCCTGATCGGCTTCATGACCGACGCCTCGATCATTGCCGATGGCACACAGATCGACATCTCCGGCTGGGGCCGTGCCGTCGCCGAGCCCGAGATCTTCGTGGTTCTCGGCGCCGACATCCCCACCGATGGCGGTGTGGATGCGGCCCGAGCCGCCATCGCCTCTCTCGGCCCCGCGATCGAGCTAGCCAACATCGACCCCCCGCCCGAAGACGTCGAGGAGATCCTGGCCGGCAACATCTTCCACGAGGCGGTCGTCCTCGGCGACGACGACCCGGCCCGTCGTGGCGCCGACCTGACGGGGCTGGAAGCCAGGGTCACAGTGGACGCAGAGGAGCTCTACCGCACCACCAAACTCGAACACCTGACCGGTCGCATCGTCGAGGTCATCGCCCACCTGGCCGCGCTCCTGAGCGACCACGGGGAGGAGATGAGGACAGGTGATGTGGTCATCTGCGGCTCGGTGGTCCCGCCGATAGATCTCGGCCCGGGGATGGCGGTCGGCTTCGAGCTGCATCCGATGAGCCCGATCTCGGTCTCCGTTCGCTAGCGGCGGATCCACCCCTCGAGGAGCTTCTTTCCCTCGTCGGCCCACAACACGAGGCTGGCCAGACCGGTGCAGATCAGCCAGCCGGTCAACGGCAATGGAGTGGTGCCGAACGACTCGTTGAAGAACGGGATCTGGACCACCGCCACCTGCAGCAGAGTCGAGATGCCGATGGCCCCCCAGAGCAGTGAATTGGTGAACAACTGCCTGAAGGCGCTGGTGCGATCGGAGCGGGCGTTGAAGCAGTTGAACAGCTGGGCGAAGACGAGGGTGGTGAAGGCCATGGTCCGTGCCTCCACGATGTTGCCCGACCCTTCGATGAAGCCCCCGGGCAGCCGGAGATCCAGGGCAGCCAGTGTGACAACCGCCATCACCAGACCTACCCACAGGATGCCGATCCACATGGCCCGATCGATGACCCGGTCGGTGATGCGGCGTGGAGGTATTCGCATGACATCGTCGGGAGGTGGGTCCACGCCCATGGCCAGGGCGGGGCCGGTGTCGGTGAGCAGGTTTATCCAGAGTATCTGGGTGGCGAGCAGTGGCACCGCCAGGGCCTCGTCGAGTTGATCCAGCCCGATCAGGCCCGCCAGCACCACCCCGAAGAACATGGTGAATACCTCACCGATGTTCGAGGAGAGGAGGAAGCGGAGGAACTTGCGGATGTTGGCGAAGATCGCCCGACCCTCCCTCACCGCGGCGATGATGGTGGCGAAGTTGTCGTCGGCCAGGATCATGTCCGCCGCCTCCTTGGCGACGTCGGTCCCGGTCAGTCCCATGGCAACGCCGATGTCGGCCGACTTGAGCGCCGGGGCGTCGTTGACCCCGTCGCCGGTCATGGCCACGATGTTCTCGTCCACCTGGAGTGCGTCGACGATGCGCAACTTGTGCTCCGGGGAGACACGGGCGAAGACCGACACCTCCCGGACTGTCTGCAACAGCCCGGCGTCGTCGAAGTCCTCGAGCTCGGCACCGGCGACGACACGGGCGTCGAAGCCGACGATGCCCAACTCCCTGGCGATGCGGGCGGCGGTGCGGGGGTGGTCGCCGGTGATCATGATGATCCGCACCCCTGCCTGCTTGGCCTCCTCGATCGCCGCCTTCGCCTCCGGGCGAGGAGGGTCGATGATCCCCACCACCCCCAGGTAGACAAGCTCGCTCTCCATCGACTCGTCTTCGGGAGGGCGCTCCCGATCGGGCAGGGACCGGTAGGCCACGGCCAGGGTCCGCAGCGCCTGGTCGGCGAGACGGTCGACCACGGTCAAGACCTCGCTGCGGCGGGCGTCGGTCAGGGGGCGGACCTCGCCGGCCACCCGCTCATGGGTACAGCGGCTGAGAAGCACGTCGGGTGCCCCCTTGGTGACCAGATCGATCCGACCCTCTCGCTCGGCGTCGCTTTCGAAGGTCGACATCAGCTTGCGCTCCGAGGTGAACGGGATCTCCCCAACCCGCTCGAAACGGGCTCGCCGCACCTCGGTGAGACCCAGCTTGGCCTCTGCCACCAGAAAGGCCGCCTCAGTCGGGTCGCCCTGCACCGTCCAATCACCGCCTTCGTCCCGGAGCACCGCGTCGTTGGGGAGGCTGCCCCCGGCGAACAGGTACCTCACTTCGTCGGCCAGCGTCTCGTCGTCGACCTCGTGACCGTCGACCATCAGCTTCCCATCGGGGCGGTAACCACTCCCGGTGACCTCCACCTGTCCCGACGGGGTCACTGCGGTCACGATCGTCATCTCGCTCTTGGTCAGCGTCCCGGTCTTGTCCGAACAGACCACCGAGGCCGATCCCAGGGTCTCCACCGAGGAGAGCCGCTTGACGATGGCCTTCTTCCGGGCCATGCGCTGGACCCCCAGCGCCAGCACCACGGAGAGGATGGCGGGCAGTCCTTCGGGCACCGCCGCCACGGCAAGAGACACGCCGACCAGGAGGACGTCGACCAGGTCCGAAGGCTGGGTGATCTCCGAGGTGAACAGGATGGCTCCCATCACCACGGCGGCGATGAGGATGACGGCTATCCCCAAGGTCCGCCCCACCCGGTCGACCTCGCGCTGGAGCGGTGTGCGCTCCTCTTCTGTGCGCTCGAGTAGGCGGGCGATGTTGCCCATCTCGGTGCTCATCCCGGTGGCCGTCACCACCGCCCGGCCCCGTCCCCGGGTCACTGCAGTCCCGTCGAACACCATGTTCACCCGGTCGCCGAGGCCCACCGGGCCGACGAGCGGGGCCACCTGTTTGGTCACCGCCTCGCTCTCGCCGGTGAGGGGCGCCTCGGCCACCATCAACGAGGCGGCTTCCACCAGCCGGGCGTCGGCCGCCACCGCGTCGCCCTCGGCGAGGACGAGGATGTCCCCGGGCACGATTTCGGTGGCGGGCACCTCTTGTTCCCGACCATCGCGCAGGACACCGGCACTGGCCGCGGCCATTCGCTGCAATGCGGCCACCGCCTGCTCGGCGCGAGCCTCCTGCACATAGCCGAGGACCGCGTTGAGGATCACGATCGCGGCGATGACGATCGCCTCGAACGGGACCTCCTCCCGCCCTTCGAGGGCCCAGGCTCCCAGCGACACCGCGACGGCAGCGAGAAGGAGATAGATCAGCGGGTCCGCGAACTGGCCAAGGAGCTTTCGCCATCGCGGCACCGGGGGCGTGGCGTCGAGCTGGTTCGGCCCGTAGCGCTGGAGACGTGCGGCGACCTCCCCGGCGGTCAGCCCATTCGCGACGTCGGTGTTCAGGTCCGCGGCAACGTCAGAGGCCGGGCGCAGCCAAGGGTCGACGAGGGCGACGGTCCTGTCATCCGGCACGGGCAAACGCTAGGCGGTCTCGTCCGTTGGCCGACCGCGGGCGTAGTGGAGCCCGGAGCCTCGCTGTTGCATCCACTCCTCGCCTCCTTGGCGGCCCACTGGTACGACGAATGGCGCAACGCTCTGTCGACGCCGACTACGACCGGCTCAAGTGTCTTCTCGAAGAGGCGTGAGCCGGGCGCCTGTCGAGATCGCGTGTGCTCAGCCACCTGCGACGACGGCGGCGATGTCGACCATCCGGGCCGAGTAGCCCCATTCGTTGTCGTACCAGGACACGATCTTGACCACGTTGTCGCGGAGGATCATGGTCGATTCCGCGTCGACGATGGAGGAGTGAGGGTCGCCGATGATGTCCCGGGAGACCAGGGCCTCGTCGGTGACCCGAAGCACCCCCCTCATGCGCCCTTCCGCCGCCTCGGTGAGGGCGGCGTGGATCTCGTCGACAGTGACCCCACGGCTGAGGAGCGCGGTGATGTCGGTCACCGATCCGTCCTCGACCGGCACCCGGAAGGCCATGCCGTCCATCCGACCCTCCAGCTCGGGGATAACCAGGGCCGTGGCTTTGGTGGCGCCGGTGGTGGTGGGGATGATCGACAATGCCGCCGCCCGCCCTCGACGCCGCTTGCGTGTGGGCATGTCCATGAGTGACTGGCTGCTGGTGTAGGCATGGATGGTGGACATCATGAGGTGCTCCACGCCGAACGAGTCGGAGAGCACCTTCGCCACCGGCGCAAGGCAGTTGGTGGTGCAGGAGGCGTTGCTGACCACGAAATGACTCTCGGGGTCGTAGGTCTCGTCGTTCACCCCGTACACGAAGGTAGCGTCGGCGTCGTCGGAAGGCGCCGAGATGACCACCCGGGAGGCCCCGGCCTCGAGATGGCCCGCGGAGTCGGAACGGGAGCGCATGGCGCCGGTGGACTCGACCACCACGTCGACGCCGAGATCGCCCCAGGGAAGCCTGGAGGGATCACGCTCCCGGGTGAAGGGGATCTCGAGCCCGTCCACCCCGAGCCGATCACCCGTAGTCGACACCTTGCGCGGGTACCAGCCGTGAACCGAGTCGTACTTGAGCAGGTAAGCCAGCTCGTCGAGCTCGGCCAGGTCGTTGACCCCGGCCACCTCGAACCGATCGTCGGCCAGGAATTGCTTGAAGGTGCAGCGGCCGATCCGGCCGAATCCGTTGATCCCGATTCGGGTCCTTGGCCTTCGAGAAACGAGATTCGAGTTCTGGGTCATGGGATGGGATCTGCTTCGTTGGTTATGGGCTTCGACCATACCCACTACCCGCAGCCCACAACCCGGGGCTCAGGCCAGGGATGCCGATACCGTGTCCGCCGATGGAGCCTCAACCCAAGAGCAAGTCCTGGTTCGGATCACTCCGATTGCTGCAGCTCCGCAGACTCGAGTTGCGGTCGACGCAGCGGCGGTTGCGCAAGGGTGTGTCTGTCGCCGACCTCCGCTCCATCGCCCGCCGTCGTCTCCCCCGCGGAGTGTTCGACTACATCGACGGTGGCGCCGAGGACGAGGTGACCATGTCGTCCAATTCCGAGGCGTACCGACGGGTCACGTTCCGGCCCCGTGTCCTGCGTGACGTGGGTGAGGTCGACATCTCGTCCACCCTCCTCGGTCGGCCTCTTTCCTTCCCTCTCGTGCTGGCCCCAACCGGTTTCACCCGGATCGCCGACCCTGCCGGAGAGCTGGCCGCGGCCCGCGCCGCAGCCCGGGCAGGTGTCCCGTACTCGCTGTCGACGCTCGGAACCCGGTCGATCGAAGAGGTGGCCGCCGTCTCCTCGGGGAGGCTGTGGTTCCAGGTCTACGTGTGGCGGGACCGGGGCCTGGTGGCGGAGATGGTGCAGCGTGCCGCCGACTCCGGCTACGAGGCAATCTGTCTCACCGTCGACACCGCCGTGCTCGGCAAGAGGGAGCGAGACGTGCGACGTGGCTTCACCCTGCCCCCGAAGATCGGGCTGCCCACCATCTTCGACGGAATCGCGCACCCGGGTTGGACCTGGCAGTTCATCCGCTCGGATCCGATCGTGTTCGCCAACGTGGCCGGGCGCAGTGTCGGGGACGGCGCCGAGGCGGTGTCCCTGGCCGAGTACGTGAGCCGACAGTTCGACCCCGGCCTCTCCTGGAGGGACGTCGCATGGCTCCGTGCCCAATGGAGCGGGCCCATCGTCCTCAAGGGGATCCAGACCGTGGACGACGCGGTCATCGCCGCCGATGAGGGGATCGAGGCCATCGCCCTCTCCAACCACGGTGGCCGCCAGCTCGACTCCGCGCCCGCCCCATTGGACCTCCTACCCGGAGTCGCCGACGCCGTAGCCGACCGCATTGAGATCATTTGCGACGGGGGGGTTCGACGTGGCAGCGACATCGTCAAGGCCCTGGCCCTGGGGGCAAGGGCATGCATGAGCGGCCGGGCCTATCTCTACGGGCTGGGAGCGGCCGGGGAAGCCGGGGTGGACCACGTCCTCGACCTGTTGTCATCGGACATGAAGCGGACCATGGCCCTGATCGGCTGTCCGGCTGTCGCCGACCTCGACCGGGACTGCGTCACCTTCGTTGGCAAGTGAGCCTGACGCCGGTTACACCTCGGCCGGCACCACCAGCCGTCGGCGGCGGCTGATCAGCACGGCGGGGAGGACGAGGAGGAGAAGACCGATCAGCGAGGTCATCTGATAGTCGGTCGCCTGGTAGACGACGCCGGAACCGATGCTTGCCAGCGCCCCGGAGCCCCAGGCGATCGAGTCGACCCTTCCCTGTAGACGGGCCCGGATCTCGGTTCCCATGCCCCCGGTGAGAAGCGAGCTACCGGACACGAAGGCAAGGTTCCAGCCAAAGCCGAGGGCAAAGAGGGTGATCAGCAGGAGGGCAATCGACTCATTCGGGCCAAAGGCGGCGGCCACGGCCGCAAGACCGAGCACCCCCACCCCGCCCAGGGCAACGCCGGTCCCTCCGAAACGGTCGACGAGGCGGCCGGTGATCGGGGAAAGGGCGAACATACCCAAGGTGTGAGCGCTCATGACAAGACCGACAATGCCCAGGTCCGAGCCGTGGTGGCGTAGGTGAAGCGGGGTGGCGGTCATGATCATCACCATCACCACCTGACCGGTCACCATCGCCGTGAGCGCCACCCGTACTTGCGGCAGGCGGAGCGCGGCCCAGAGGTCACCACGCACCCGGGGCCCACCCGGGGCCTGCTCGGCGAGCGAGGCAGGGTCGGGGCGCAGGGCGATGAGGTAGAGGAGGAGTGCCAGAGCCATGAAGGTGGCACTCACCAGGTACCCACCGGCCAGCTCCGAGCTCCCCAGGCCAACCGCGACCCGACTCGACGGCTGCAACAGAGAGGGCCCCAGCACCGATCCCACCGTGCTGGCCCAAACCACGATGCCCAGCGCGGCCCCGCGCCGATCTCTGGGATGCATGTCGGCGGCGGTGTAGCGGGCCAGGGCGTTGGAGGCGTTGCCCACTCCGAGCAGGGCCATGCCGGCGATCAGGAGAGGGAAGGAGAGCAAGGCCATCGCCAGGATCGACCCGATCGCCCCGAGGACTGCAGTGGTGTATCCCCAAACCAGACCGGGCCGCCGCCCCCGCCGGGCCATGGAAAGGGTCAGCAGGGTGGTGCCGAAAGCGGTCCCGAGCACGGCGCTGGCAGCCGGTACGCCGGCCAGGGTGGCGGAACCGGTGATCTCGTCGACGGCAAGCGAAGACACGGTGACCGCGGCTATGTGACCGGTCGAGCCGAGGGCGACGCCGCCGAACAGGACAGCGGTGAGGCGGGCTCTCTGATCTGTCCACCTCACCGGGCGACGATACCGCGGTGCGCAGGGATACTCGCCCACTCGTGCGGTTCACGGTCCGGAGCGGGCCATGCGTACCTGTTTGTAGACTTTCCCTATGCAACGGGCCGTCACACTTCGCGAGGTCGCAGACAGGGCCGGCGTCCATCCGTCGACCGCCTCACGCGCCCTGAACCCGTCCACCCGTGACCTGGTCAACGAGATCACGACGGAGCGTGTCAGGGCTGCCGCCAAGGAGCTCGGCTATCGACCCAACTCCCTGGCCCGGGGGCTCAAGACCAACAAGACGTTCTCGATCGGCATGCTGCTTCCCGACCTGACCAACCCGCTGTTCCCCCCCATAGTGCGTGGGGTGGAGGACGCCTTGGGATCCGCCGACTACACCCTGATCCTCGGCAACACCGACAACGACGCCGACCGCGAGGCGCACCTGATCGTTTCGATGATGAATCGTCGGGTCGACGGGCTGATCCTCGCCACCGCACAACGCCAAACACCGGCCATCGACGAGCTGCTCGCAGCCGAGCTGCCCCTGGTGCTGGTCAACCGCACCGTCGACGACCACACGGTGCCGTCGGTGACCACCGACGACCACGCCGGGATCGGGTTGGCCGTCAGACATCTGGTCGAGTTCGGTCACACCCGGATCGCACACGTGGGCGGCCCTCAGAATCTCTCCACCGGGCTCGATCGCTATCAGGGCTTCGTCGCCTGGATGAAGATCATGGGTCTCGACGTCGACCCGCACCTGGTCAGCTTCGCCGACTGGTACCACGAGGACCCCGGCGCCAAGGCGTTCTGGTCGATTCTCGATCGGCGCGCCGACTTCACCGCTGTCGTGGCCGCCAACGACCTGATCGCTATCGGCTGCTACGACGTGCTCAACGACACCGGCCGCTCCATAGGCAGTGATGTGTCCGTGACCGGATACAACGACATGCCCTTCGCCGACAAGCTCTCGCCGCCTCTGACCACCGTGCAGATCCCCCACTACCAGATCGGGGTGAGGGCCGCCGACCTCATGCTCGAGCTTCTCGACGACAGCAACGCGTCCCCTCCGGTGTCGATCAAACTGGCGCCCTCGCTGGTAGTACGCCGCTCCACGGGACCGATCTCGGTCTGAGTCTGACTGCCGTGGAATGAAGACTTGTTCCTGTCGTCCGTCACCACAAACGATTGCTACAGTCGATCACCGAGTGCGGGCCGACCGCACGACGTTGCTCGAAAACCCCGAGCTCTGCTGGGAGGAGAGACACGATGAGAAAACCCTGGAGATGGGCGAGCCTGCTGGCAGCGATGACGCTGGTAGTGGCCGCCTGCGCAGAAGACGGAAGCACCACCACTACGGGTGGCGGCGACACTGGGACCACCGCCGGGCCCACGGAGACCACGGAGGGGGCGACCGAAACCACGGGCGCCGCAGGCGAGGAGATAGTCCTCGCCGCCTCGGTCCCGCTCACCGGTGAGTTCTCCATCCCGGGCACCAAGCACCGGGACGGCTATCAGATCTGCGTCGACATAATGAACGAAAGGGGCGGCCTGCTCGGGCGACCGGTGCGCCTGCTGGCCGAGGACAACCGCTCCGACACCGAGGTGGCCGTCTCCCAGTACGAGCGGTTCATCAACGTCGACCAGGTCGATGCGTTGTTGGGGACCTTCTCGAGCCTGATCAGCTTCCCGACCACGGCGGTGGCCGAGCAGAACAGTTACGTGTACCCGGTTGCCTCGGGCGGGGCGCAGCGAATCTGGGAGAGGGGCTTCGAATACCTCTTCTACTTCCAGCAGCAGACCGCTGAGGGACTCGGTGAGAGTGTCTTCCTGGCACTCGAGCACTACCGGGACGAGGGTTTGATCTCCGAAGAGGACTACCCCCAGACCGTGGCCATGGCCTATGCGGACGACTTCTTCGCCGCCGCCATCATCAACGGCATGGTCGGTGGCGACATCGAGATCCCGGACAGCGGGGAGATCATCAGCCTGGCCCCGGGTTATCTCGAGACGTACGGTATAGAGCCGGTCTTCGACCAGCAGTGGCCGGTTGGCTTCACCGACTGGTTGACGCTGGCCAACTCCATTGCGGCAGCCGAGGCCGACATGCTGGTCGTGACCACTGCTTCGCCCGACGAGGCGATAGCGTTGGTGAGTGCCCTGCAGACGGTCGGCTACCAGCCCAAGATCGCCTTCTTCTCACAGGGAACTCAGATCGAGTTCTACGACAACCTTCAGGATGCCTCCAACGGAACGTTGATCTACAGCGCCTATCACTTGCTGGCAAACTGGGAGGGCGAGCTGCTCGGCGAGCCTTACACCAACTTCGACTTCATCGAGGCCTGGAACGCCGAGTATGGGCGCGACCCCGACGAGGACGAGGCGATTCCGTTCGCGGTGTGCCAGGGCATGACCCAGGCCATCGAGGCCACCGGCGGCACCGACCAGGTCGCTATGCGGGACTGGCTGGCCAGTCGTACCGCCGACGACCCGGTTCGAACCGTCCTGGGCGACTTCTACTGGGACGAGCGTGGTCTGCCGATCGGCCGATCGCCGATCCTCACCCAATGGGACGACGGGACGCTCAACTTCGTCTACCCGGTCGGGGAGTTCGAGGGAACGGTCGACATGGTCTATCCAAAGCCCGAGTGGTAAGCAACGAGCCGCGTGAGTGGGGCGTGGTGTGTCTAGACCCGATTGACGGGCCCGACGCACCACGCCCCAACTGCGACGCCTGATTCAATGCCCTTACTCGACGTCGTCGGTCTGACCAAGGTGTTCGGTGGCCTCCAGGCCGTCGACAACTGCTCCTTCCAGGTCGAGCCCGGGGTGATCACCGGGCTCATCGGTCCCAATGGGGCGGGCAAGACCACCGCCTTCAACATGATCTCGGGCGTGCTCCGCCCCGATGCCGGGACGGTTCGATTCGACGGCAAAGACATAACCGGTCTCATGCCGCACAAGGTGGCGAGACGCGGGGTAGGACGGACCTTTCAGATCACACGCGAGCTGGGCGATCTGACAGTCCTGGAGAACATGGTGGTTCCCACGGCCCGAGGTGGTCTCGGTTCGCTCATGGGGGCCAGGATGTTCCGCCACGAGCAGGAACGGGCAATGGGGTTGCTCGACTTCGTCGGCATCACCCATCTGGCAACCGAGAAGGCGAAAAACCTCTCGTTCGGCCAGCGCAAACTGCTCGAGTTCGCCTCGGTGCTCATGGGCGAGCCGAAGCTGGTGCTGCTCGACGAGCCCGCCGGCGGGGTCAACCCCGCCCTGCTCGAACGGATGATGGAGCGAATCAAATCCCTGAACGACGACGGGCTCAGCTTTCTCATCGTCGAGCACAACATGGACGTGGTGATGACGCTGTGCAAGTCGATCGTGGTCATGGCGCATGGAGAGGTCATGCTCCAGGGACCCCCTGAGATCGTTCAGGAGGACAACCGGGTCCTCGACGCCTATCTGGGGAAAGTGTGATGGCGCTGCTCGAGCTGCAGGACGTGACCAGCGGTTACGGATATGGGCCCGACATACTCAACGGGATCTCATTGTCGGTGGAGTCGGGCCGGGCGTACTGCATCATCGGCCCGAATGGCGCGGGCAAGTCGACATTGCTCAAGACCGTGGCCGGGCTGCTCCGACCCCGCCGGGGCCAGATCCTCCTGGACGGCGAGCCGATCGGAGGGAGACGACCCGACCTCGTCCTCGACTCGGGGATATGTTACGTCCCCCAGGACCGCAGTCTGTTCCCGGAGATGTCGGTGCGAGAGAACCTGGTGATGGGCGCATTCCTCGAACCCGATCGCGGCGTGGTGTCGGAGCGGATGGGGCGGGTGTTCGAAATGTTCCCCGTGCTCAAGGATCGGGTCAACCAGCGTGCCGGGACCATGTCGGGTGGGGAACAGCAGATGCTCGCCCTGGGCCGGGCGCTGATGATCGAGCCGCGATTGCTCATGATCGATGAGCCCAGCCTGGGATTGGCTCCCCAGGTGGCAGAACAGATCTTCGACATCATCCGAAAGCTGCGCGAGCTCGAGATGACGCTGCTGCTGGTGGAGCAGAACGTCCTCAAGGGCCTCGCTTGCACCAATTGGGCTTTCCTCCTCGATCTGGGTGAGTTGCGTCTCGAGGCAGCATCGGACGAGATCCTGGACGATCCCAGGATCCGCGAGCTCTACCTGGGCCGGCAGCGGGCGGGAAGCCAACCGGGGGCGGGCATCGGAGACGACACATGAGCCACCTCATCCAGGTCATCATCCTCGGGCTGCTGCTGGGTGGGGTGTATGCCTTGATGGCGTCGGGCCTGACCTTGATGTTCGGCGTCATGCGGATCGTCAACCTGGCCCATGGCGCGTTCATCATCGCCGCCTGCTATGTCGCCTTCTTCCTGTTCCGGGATCTGGGATGGGACCCCTTCGTGTCACTAGCCGTGACCATGCCCCTCTTCTTCCTGCTCGGGATGGGGGTGTATCGGGCTCTCTTCCCCCGCATCGAGGGGAGCCCCCGGTTCGGCGAGATGACGGTTCTCCTCACCTTCGCCCTGGCCCTCATCGTGGAAGGGCTGCTCAGCTACGTCTTCACCGGGACCTTCCGGAGCACGGACCCCTCCTACGCCACGGACGCGGTCCGCATCGGCGATTTCTTCATACCCACGGCCCAGTTCTACTCCTCGATCACCAGTGTGGTCCTCCTCGTCGCCCTTTGGGCCTTCCTCTACTTCACACGGACCGGGTACGCAGTGCGGGCCACCATGCAGAACCGCACCGCGGCCCAGATCGTCGGGGTCAATGTCCGACGTGTCTCCACCCTCTCCTTCGGGATCGGAATGGCCCTCGCCGGCGCCTCCGGCTCGCTGATCAGCTTTCTGTTCCCCTTCTTCCCCGCACGCCACTGGCAATGGATCGCCATCCTCCTCGCCCTGATCGTCCTCGGGGGGCTGGGCAGTCTCAAAGGTGCGGTGGTGGGAGCCCTGCTGCTCGCCGTGGCCGCGGGTGTGGTCAGTGATCGGTTCGGCCCGACCTGGTCGCCCATGACCTTCTTTGGGGCGCTGTTCCTGATTCTCCTCATCCGGCCCCAAGGGCTGTTCGGGCACAAAGCGAGGGTGGGATGACCCAGGTAGAGAAGAAGGAGTCGGCAGGGGCCGGCCCGGTCCTACCGACGCCGGGAAAGCCACGAAGCCGTGTTCGCTATGCCGTGCCGGCCATAGTGACTCTCTTCCTCGCCCTTCTCCCCCTGGCCCGGCCTCTGATCGGACAGCCCTACAACTATGTGCTCCAGCTCGGGATCGCAGGCTTGATGTGGGTGGCGATGGCGTCGTCGTGGAACCTGATCGGCGGCTTCACCGGATACATCTCGCTCGGGCACAATGTCTTCTTCGGGATCGGGGGCTACACGGCCGGGATGCTCCTCATCTACGTCGGACTCTCCCCCTTCGTGACCGCCCCGCTGGCGGGTCTGGTCGCGGTGGCCTTCGGGTTTCTCGTCGGGTTGGTCACACTCCGCACCCGGGGCCCCTCCTTCATCATCTCCACGATCGCCCTCCTGCTGATGACAGGACTGGTGTTCGACAACTGGGATCTCGTCGGGGGTTCAAACGGGCTCAGCCTGCCCCTTCCCCCCTTCCCGGTGGAGTCGGTGAAGATCCCGTTCTATTACGCCATGCTCATCATTGCCATCGGCTCGGTCTATCTCGGCTACCGGGTGGCACACTCCAAGTTCGGACTGGCACTTCGGGCGATCGCCCAGGACGAGACCAAAGCCGAGGTGGCCGGCATCGATACCCGCCGCATAAAGATCGCCGCCTTCTCTCTCAGTGCGTTCTTCGTGGGAGCCGCAGGTGCGATCTGGGGCTATTCCTTGAGCTATCTGCGGCCCACCATCTTCTTCATCATCGGGGTTGCGGCCCAGATGGTCCTGATGGTGATCATCGGTGGCCGCGGCACCGTCGCCGGGCCCGCGGTGGGGGCAGTCCTGTTGGTGACGCTCAACGAGGTCGCCGTGTCCCAGTTCGGGTCCAGCGAGCTCAACATCGTGGTGACGGGAGTGATCCTGCTCGTCGTGCTGTTGTTCTTCCCTCTCGGCGTTGTGGGGACGCTGCGCGATCGGGGGCATCTGCCCGGTTTCCTCGACTGGGACTGAGCACGTGTCCGCCGATTTCGACGTCGCGTCAATGGGGCAACCGAGGCACCTCGGCGGGACCTGCCCGGCCGCCCGGTCACCTGGGCAGTTGGCCCGGATTTCCCCTATCATCACAATCGTTTGCAATCGAGGCAGGTACTGGAAATGTCGCATTTGACGGTCGGCTGGATCGGGGTTGGTCGGATGGGCTCCGCCTTGTGTCACCGACTGCTCGCCGCCGGTGTCGACCTCGCCGTGTACAACCGGACTCGGGACAAGCTCACCGATCTGGCCGAGCTGGGCGCCACCGTGGCCGACACCCCGGCCAAGCTCGCCGACCGCGATCTCGTCTTCACCATGGTCTCGGATCCCACCGCTTTCAGCGACGTGACCACCGGCCCTGACGGTCTCTTCTCAGTCCCAGGGGTTACCCCCCAGGTCCTCGTCGACGCCTCGACCGTCTCCGCCGACGTCTCCGAAGAGGTGCGTCAGGTAGCCGCCGAGCGTGGGTGCGAGCTGCTCGCCGCCCCGGTGAGCGGGAACCCGAACGTGGTCAGCTCGGGGCGTCTCACCGTGGTGGCATCAGGGCCGCGCCCCGCCTTCGAGAAGGCACGACCCTATCTGGAGATGTTCGGGCAAGGTGTGTCCTATGTCGGTGAGGGCGATGCGGCTCGCCTGGTCAAGATCTGCCACAACCTCATGCTCGGGATCGTGAGTCAGACACTGGCAGAGACCGCGGTCCTGGCCGAACGGGCCGGGGTCTCCCGGGCCGACTACATGGAGTTCATCAACATGAGCGTCATGGGCTCCACCTTCACCAAGTACAAGACACCTTCGATCGTCAATCTCGACTTCACCCCCTCTTTCACAGGGCATCTGCTCCGAAAGGACTTCGAGCTCGGGTTGGAAGCCGGCCGGCAGTTCGACGTGCCTCTTCCCACCGCCGCCCTGGTCCATCAGATGATCGTGGCCATGATCGGGCGTGGTCACGGTGAGGAGGACTTCATGCGTCTGCTCACGGTGGAAGCCGCGGCGGCTGGGCTCGACCTCAGCTCCGAGGATGTCGAGGTCGACGACGGTCTGAGCTGACTCGGCGATACCGCACAAAGCCACTGCCCGGTGTGACCTTGTTCTCTGGCCGCCCGGCACTGATGGAAGCATCATCGCATGATGAGACACAGCGGGAATCGGCGTCGTCTCCGCGCAGGCCTCACAGCTCTGGCCCTGATCGTGGCCGGGTGCGGTGACGGGGAAGGCGGCGACACCACCACAACCGGCGCGGCTGTGAGCAGCAGCACCAGCACCACCCCCGGAACTACCACCACCGCCGAGCCGGCCACGACCGCGACAGGGGCCACCACGACGACGTCGGAGGCAGAGATGACCGGGCATGTCGTCTACTTCATGCTCGAGGAGCTGGACACCGAGGACGGGTCTCCTGGGCCTTTCCTGGTGCCGGTCTACCGGCAGGCCCCTGCTTCGGACATCGAGGCAGAGTTGGTGATGGATCTGCTGCTGGAAGGGCCGAGCCCCGATGAGACCTCGGGCATTCCCATGATCTCCACCGCCATCCCCGAGGGGACCTCGCTGCTCGGGGTCACCGTCGACGGAGGAGCGGCAACGGTCGACCTGAGTGGGGAGTACGACGACGGAGGGGGCAGCTTCGGCATGTTCGCCCGCCTGGGCCAGGTGGTCTACACGCTGACCCGTCTCCCTGATGTCGACGAAGTGGCCTTCAGCATCGACGGAGCGCCGGTCACGGTCTTCTCCTCCGAAGGCATCGAGCTGGATGGTCCCCAACAACGTGACGATTACTACGACCTGCTTCCTGCGATTCTCGTCGACTCGCCCGCCTGGGGTGAGCCGGTGACCAGCCCGATCGCAGCCCGTGGTCTGAGCAATGTCTTCGAAGCCACGTCCCAGGTGATGCTCACCGACGACGACGGGTTGCCCCTGTTCGAGGAGAGCGTGATGGCGACGTGTGGCACCGGATGCTGGGGTGAGTGGGAGACCGAGATCCCGTATTCCATCGATCGAGAGCAATTCGGGGCCCTGATCGTTTGGGAGTTCTCGGCCCGGGACGGCAGCCAGATCAACATTCGGGAGTACCCGATCATCCTCCGCTGAGAATCGGTGCCGGCATCGGCTCCGTGCTCAGGATCGGTTGGCATCCCGCCTCTCCTCGAGGAGACGTCGCTCTGCCGGGTTGGTGACCAGGGCAATCGCATCTCCGTAGGCGGCGTCCGCCGCCTCGACCCGTCCCATCCGGCGCAGCAGCTCGGCCCGGGTGGCATGAAACAGGTGGTACCGGGGCAGGTCGAGATCAGCGAGCAGGTCCAGGGCCCTTGCGGCACCGTCGACTTCGGCGACCGCGACTGCTCGGTTCAGGGCCACCACCGGCGACGGGGCCCGGGCCATGAGCTGGTCGTAGAGCTGGAGGATCTGGCCCCAGTCGGTGTCCTCGGACCTCCTGGCATCGCCGTGAACCGCGGCGATGGCTGCCTGGATCTGGAACGTGCCGGGACGATTTCTCCGGAGACAGGCTCTGACCAGCGCCTGTCCCTCCTCGATGAGGTCGCGATCCCACAGGGTGCGGTCCTGGTCGCCGAGCAGCACGAGCGCGCCCTCGTTGGTGGTGCGGGCGGCGCGGCGTGACTCGGTGAGCAAGAGCAGGGCGAGGAGGCCGATCGCCTCCGGCTCGTCGGGCATCAGGTCTCTGAGCAGACGGGCGAGCCTGATCGCCTCCGCACACAGATCGGAGCGCACCAGCTCTACACCGCTCGAGGCTGCGTACCCCTCGTTGTAGATGAGGTAGACGACAGTCAGCACCGAGCCGAGCCTGGTCGGCAGATCGGCGTCGCGAGGGACCCGATACGAGATGTTGGCTGCCTTGATCTTCCGCTTCGCCCTGACCAGTCGCTGCGCCATCGTCGGCTCGGGAACCAGGAACGCCCTGGCGATCTCGGGAGTCTGGAGACCCCCGAGCAGACGCAGGGTCAACGCCACCTGGGCCGCGGGCTCGAGGGCGGGGTGGCAGCAGGTGAAGATGAGACGGAGCCGATCATCGCTCACCGGCTCCTCCACTGGAACCGGCTCGGCACCGATGTGCAGCGCAACGGCCTGGGCATGGCGATCCTCCCTCGTCGACTCACGTCTCAGACGATCGATGGCCCGATTCCGGGCCGTGGTGACGATCCACCCTCCAGGGTTTGGGGGCAGGCCAATTTCCGGCCACTTCTCGGTGGCCACCATGAACGCGTCTTGAACCGCCTCTTCGGCGACGTCGATGTCACCGAAGAGGCGGATCAAGGTGGCGATGGCCTTGCCGGCTTCGTCCCGGAACACCCGGTCGATGACGGCGAGCTCGGAACCGGGCATCGTCAGCTCAGGCTGGGGGCTCATCCTGGAAGGGGCGCACTTCCACCGGCGCCTGGCAGGCACGGGTCGCCTTGGCTGCCCACTCCAGGGCGGCGTCGAGGTCCGGGGCCTCGAGGATCCAGAAGCCGCCGATCTGCTCCTTGGTCTCGGCGTAGGGCCCGTCGGTGACCAGCGTCTCGTCGTCCCTGACGCTGACCACGGAGGCGGTGTCGGCCGGATGGAGGCCGCCGCCGAACACCCAGGCGCCCGCCGCCATCACCTCGTTGTTGAAAGCGTCCACGTCGGCGTAGAGCTTCTCGAGGGTCTCGGCCGGGAGCTGGTCCGGGGTGCGATCGTCGAACACCGAAAGCAGGTACTGAGTCATCGCGATCTCCTTTCTGCGAGAGGCCCCTTGCCTCTCCTCTCACATGAACTACGAACTGGCCCACCGTAGATCGACAGCGTGTCCAGATTCTCTTTCCGCCGTCGAGCACGTCGAGATCCCGTCATCGGCCTCGACTTCGATCCGACAGGCCGAAAGCGAGGAGGACCACATGACAGATGTGAGCTATCGGGCCATGGCCGGCGCCGCCGGCGCGGTCATCTGGGAGAACGTACCCTTGAAGCAGGTCGGCATCCACGCCGGCGACTGGCTGGTGGAACTGCTCGTGATCTCCGTGATCGTCGCGGTCTGGAGGTGAACGTGACCAACCGCAACCGAGATGAAGGTGCCCGCACCAGGGTGTCCCAGCCCGAATGGGACGACGAGTCGGTCTGCTCCGCCACCGGCAGGGATAGGGACGAGTGGTGCCACATCATCGATGCATGGCCGGGACACGGGGACGGTCATGGGGGCCATCGCCGCCCTCTGTTCCCGGGCAGGACACCGCCCACCGCCAGGACTCTGTGCGTCGCCATCGGCCCCGGAACAGCCCAGTTCGCGGTGAATCCCGCCCGCGGCGGAAAAACAAAGGTGACAGTCACTCACGAGCGATTGCCCTCCCCCGAATCGCAGGAATGGAAGGTTTACTGGTCGGAGTGGCTGACGAGGCTCGACGAGGCCTGAGCGAGACTCCCTCGAGGGTGTTCACGGCATCTCACTCTCTGATCCGGATTGGACGCCGATCTCGGTGGCCTTGATCGCCACCCACACCTCGTCGCCTTCGACCAGGCCGAGAGCGGCAGTCGCCTCCTCGGTGATCTCGACGGTCAAGGTCAGCGGTGGTCCGGTGCGTAGCCGGACCCGCTCCCCGAGTCGCTCGATCAACTCGATCTTGGTCGGCCACGAGTTGCGAGGGCTCCCCTCCGGTTGACGCCGATGGACAGAGATGGCTGAGGGACGGATGGTGACCAGGACCTCGCCTTCGACATGGGAGGGAATGTGTAGCTGGTGGGTGTCGAGGGCGACCCGTCCCCCGGCCGCACTCCCGACGAACAGGTTGGATCCGGCCAGGTCGGCGACATAGGGGGTGTGAGGCCGGAGCCGGATGTCGTCTGCCGAACCGCTCTGGGTCACCTTCCCGTGCTCGAGCACATGGATCTCTTCTGCGAGGAGGAGCGCCTCGGTCGGGTCATGTGTGATCACGAGACGTGGGCCGGGGAAGCCGTCGAGGTGCTCGGCGAGATCCCGGCGAAGCCGGGCCCGGGTGGTGACGTCGAGCGCCGACAGGGGCTCGTCGAGAAGCAGGAGGTCGGGCTCTGTGACCAGGGCCCGGGCCAAGGCGACACGCTGCGCCTGGCCGCCGGACAGCTCACCCGGTCGGCGCCGGGCGACGTCGGAGAGCCCCACCCGTTCCAGCCATTCGCCGGCTCGAGCCACCGCCTGCTCGCGAGAGAGCCGGCGACTGCGCAGACCGAAGGCGACGTTCTCGATGACCGTCAGATGGGGGAAGAGGAGATAGTCCTGGAAGACGACCCCGACGTTTCGCTGCTCGGGAGGGACGAAGAGACCGGCGGAGGGATCGTCCAGGGTGACCCCGGCCAGTGTGATCCGCCCCGACTCGACAGGGAGCAGCCCGGCGATGGTTTCCACCGCAGTGGATTTCCCGGCCCCGTTGGGGCCGAGCAGGGCGACCGTCGTCCCGGGTGGTATCGACAGGGTCAGATCGAGGCGGAATCCTTCGCCGCGGCGGACCTGAAAGCGCCCTTCGAGGCCCGAGCGGGCTACAACGCTTTCCACCAACGCTCCCGATGCACCACCAGGACGGCCAGCGAAACAGCGACCATGACCAGGCTCAGCGCTACCGCCGTGTCGCGGTCGCTCTCCAACGCCACGAACACCGCCAAGGGCAGGGTCTGGGTCCTACCTTGGAGATTCCCGGCAAAGGTGATGGTGGCCCCGAACTCCCCCAAGGCCCGGGCCCAGGTCAGGACCAGACCCGCGACGAGCGAGGGGGCGATCATGGGCAGCGTCACCCGGCGCAGAACCGTCCAGCGCCCGGCACCGAGAGTGGCGGCCGCCCCTTCGTAGCGCTGATCCAGGTTGCGCAGGGCGCCTTCGACCGTGATGACCAGAAAGGGCATGGCCACGAAGGTGTTGGCCAGCACCACACCCCAGGTGGAGAAGGGGAGCAGGAGGCCCGTGGCCTCACCGAGCGGCTCCCCGATCAGACCACGTCGCCCCAGGGCGAACAGAAGGGCGGCTCCGCCGACAACGGGCGGCAGCACCAGTGGCAGGGTCACCAGGCCGCGAATCAACGCCCGACCCGGGAACTCGACCCGGGCCATCAGCCAGGCCAGCGGCACCCCGATCAAAGCGGCGATCACGGTCGCCACCACCGAGGTCAACAGCGACAACCTGAGTGCATCGGTCACCACGTCCCCGGCCAGGAGCCGGGGCAGATCCGACCACGGGGTCCGCGCCAGGAGGCCGGCCAGCGGGATGACGAACACCGCCAGCCCGAGACAGCCCAGGATGATCAGGACGGCAGGGGGGCGACGACCCGGGCGGCGCCTCTCCCGCGTGTTGTCTTTCAAGGTGAGGAAAAACCGTAGCCGTTGAGGATGGCCTGCCCCTGCTCGGAGAGGACGAAGTCGACGAAGACTGCGGCAGCATCCGGGTTGGGAGCGTTGACCAGCGCTGCTATCGGGTAGTCGGCGACAACGTTGACATCCTCAGGGATGTCCAACCCCTCCACTCCGCCTCCGGTGGAGAGCACGTCGGTCACGTAGGTGATCCCAGCATCCAGTTCCCCGGCCTCGACCTTGGTCAGCAGCGCCCGGACGTCGGGCTCGTTGCTGTCGATCAACGGAATCACCCCGGCGTTCTCCAACACCGCTCGCCCGAACACCCCGCATGGCGCCTCTTCGGCGCACAGCCCGATCAGCAGGTCCTCGTTGCCCAAGTCCTCCAAACCGGTGATCCCGGCGGGGTTGCCCGCCGGGAGCGCGATCTGCATCCTGTTGCGGGCGAATATCTCCGGATCTCCTGCCGTCTCGCCGGCTTCGGCCACCTGGTCCATGTTCGAGGTGTTGGCAGAGGCAAAGACGTCGCCTGGTGCGCCCTCGAGCACTTGTTGCCGCAACGACGAGCTGCTCCCCAGGTTGAGGTGCACATCGACGCCAGGATTGGCAGCCTCGAACGCAGACTCGATCTCGGCGAACGCATCCGCCAAAGACGCAGCCGCCGAGACCAACAGGTCGCCTTGCAGAGCTGTCGCCGTTCCATCACCTTCGCTGCTGGTCGGGCCCTCGACAGTTCCTGCACAGGCCGCCAGCGCTACGACGGGCACCGCAAGCACAATCAAGCGGTGTCCTGACATCGATTCCTCCAATACTCGTTATGCGACAGTGTCTATCAGGTCTTTGTCGCCCGCGAGGCGGTACCTTCACCCAGAAGCCCTACTGGATGATGATCGGATCGTCGAGATGCTTCCGATCGATGATGCTCTGCAATGTCTCCTGGCCCAGGTCCGGGATCAGCCGAAGCTGAGACAGAGGGTCGGTGACCAGCGACATCCCGAAGAACACCAGAAGAGAAGCCGCGATCAACACCGGGATGCTGTAGAGCAGCGGCCCACGCCCCCTAGTTCAGGTCGCTGCCGGGCGCCGGCCCATCCGGCCAGGGTGGAGGCTTCGGTTGGTCTCACACAGGGGCGAATCTGGCGGTGAAGTGACGCAGCCATGGAGCCTGCTCGATGATCCGCAGGCCGGTCAGTCGATCTGCCCGTTCGGCGACCAGGGACAACACCTCTCCCACATAGTCGATGTGACTCTGGGTGTAGGTGCGCCGCGGTATGGCCAGACGCACCAGCTCCATTGCGGCAGGTACCTCGGTTCCATCGGCTTGAGGCTTGCCGAACATCACCGAGCCGATCTCCACTCCCCTCACTCCACCCTCCAGGTAGACGGCGCAAGCCAGCGCCTGGGCCGGGTACTGCGAGGGAGGGATGTGCGGCAGGAGCCGGGCCGCGTCGAGGTAGACCGCATGGCCGCCCGGAGGCCTCATCGTTGGGATGCCGGCCGCCTCGGCGAGGTCGGCCAGATAGGCAGTGGAGCGAATCCTGTAGCGGAGATAGTCCTCGTCGAGGGCCTCCCACAAGCCCACGGCGACGGCCTCGAGGTCGTATCCGGCCATACCCCCATAAGTGGGGAATCCCTCGGTGAGGATGAGCAGGTTGCGACAGGAAGCCGCCGTCTCAGGGTCGTCGAGTGCGAGAAACCCCCCGATGTTCGACATGCCGTCCTTCTTGGCCGACATCGTGGCTCCGTTTGCCAGGGAGAACATCTCGCGGGCTATGTCCTCGGGTTTGTGGTCCTGATAACCCGGCTCCCTCTGCTTGATGAACCAGGCGTTCTCGGCAAACCGGCATGCGTCGAGGAACAGCGGTATGCCGTGGCGATCGCATACCGAGCGGACCTGGCGGAGATTGGACATCGACACCGGCTGACCGCCCCCTGAGTTGTTGGTGACCGTCACCATGACCAGGGGTATCCGCTCTGCACCCACCTCCGCCACTGTCCTCTCCAGGGCCTCGACGTCCAGGTTGCCCTTGAACGGGAATTCGGATTGTGTGTCGCGGCCCTCGGCTACGACGAGATCACGGGCCTCGGCACCGGAGTACTCGATGTTGGCCCGCGTCGTGTCGAAGTGAGTGTTGGACGGGACCACGTCGCCCTCCTCGACCATGACATTGAACAGGATCCTCTCCGCGGCTCTCCCCTGGTGTGTCGGGATCACTTCGGCGAATCCGGTTATCGACGTGACCGTGTCCCGGAAGCGCTCGTAGGACCTGCTGCCCGCATAGGACTCGTCGCCTCGCATCATGCCCGCCCACTGACTGGTCGACATGGCCCCGGTTCCCGAGTCGGTCAGGAGGTCGATGATCACCTCTTTCGCCTTGAGTCCGAACAGATTGTGATGGGCGCGCCCCAGTGCGGCCCTGCGCTCCTCCCGGGTGGGGAGATCGATCGGCTCGACCGAGTGGACGCGAAAGGGCTCGATGATGGTCCGGAAGGAGTCCTCGGTCGGTGAAGCATCGGGCATGATCAGGTGAGGGGTGATGTGACGCCGGCGCCGGCGTACTCGACCGGGCCCACGACCCCTGAGGTCTCGGTGACGCCGGCGGTCTCTGGCCGCTCACGCGCTCCGACTCCAGACCTACCGAGCAAGAGCAATGCGGCCAGCACCAGACCGGTCTGATAGGTGCTGATCAGGCCGACCCCACCACCGAGCATGAGCACGATCCCGATCGCGGTCACCCTGTCCCCGTCCGCCATCGCCGACCATAACGCAGTGACGACGCCCCCCAGGGCGATGGAGAATGCGATCCCGGGCAACCATCCCGGGACACCCAGGTTCCACAGGACCAGGATCGAGAATGTAGACGCCCCCCCGGCGAAGGCTGCGGCAACCAAGACGGCAGCTCCGACGCCGGCGGCCAATGCCATCTTCGAGGGCGGTCTCCCCAGCAACAGGGGAGCAGTGGCCCCTGCCAGTACGAGCAGGCTCTCTGCGGTCAAGACCAGGACGTCGACCTGGCCTCCGGTCAAGCCGCTCCCGGATGTCTGACCCAGGGCACTCCACCCGGCTGCAACAGATCCCAACACGAAGAACCCAACCGGAGTCGAGGAAAGGCCTCGCCACCCCGTCGAGGTGACGACGACCAGTACAGCCAGGGTGAACCACCCCGCCGCCGGCGTCGACACTCCGTCCAGACGGCCCACGGCGGCAACGATGAGAAAGGCCGCTGTGGCGAGCCCGCCGATGAGATGACGTGGGATCCGGGTTCGCATGCGCCGGAAGCCGAGGATGGCCAGCGTGGCCGTCACCGAGACCACCGCCAGGTAGTAGGCGAATCTGCCGGCTTCCGCAACGGTCCGGATCGGAGTCTCGAACTCCCCGATCCCGGGAATGTGGATCAGGGTGCGGGTGGCCGTCCGCAGGAGGAGCAGTTCGGCGAGCACGGAGGAGGCGAGCACCACGAGGAGCCAGTCGAGCTGGTGACGTCTATTGCTCGTTCGCATCCGAAACCTTCTTCGCCCGGCCGAGAAACACCCAGCCGACGGCTGAAGCCATCAAGATGAACACGATAAACCCGATGCCGACACCGAGCAGCGGGTTGGGCGGGGCGTAAGCCGGCCAGTCCTCGGTGGCGGACACCGCCCGCCTGGGCGGGTCCTCGGGTGTGATCGTCAGCTGGATGAAGGCGGAAACCGACTTGAGACCGTCGCGTTCTCCCCTCGAGCCGTCCCACACCGCGAAGGCGACGTCGACAGGAGAGCCTCCGTCGAAGATCGGTTGGAGGTCGCCCGTCGGCTGGAACGGCCTCGTGAAGACGACGGTCCAGCGCCCGTCGCTGTGCACCCCGTGGCCCTGGAGCCTCCCGACCTCGGTGACCTCGAGAGTGCCGAAGCCACCGGCGACCAGGTTCTGCACCGGCGAGCGGTCGACTTGGGAGAGCGGGTTGCCCGCCTGGCGCGCGGTGTAGTAGAGATCGTCGGCGAAGGGATAGAAGTCCACGTAACCTCCGTCGTCGAGCGCGGGCGGGCCGAGCTGCTGGTCACTGCGCCACTCCCAGATGTTCACCGCCTGATCGGCCTGACCCATGCATATGAAGGGGACCTCGCTCCCCGCCTCGGCCGGGAACTGGATGGCGGCGGCGTCGGTGAAGGCCTCATAGCGGTCTGACCGGAAGTCCGGAGTGGGATCGGACCACTCCAACATCACGTACAGCTGGTCTTCCCAATGGACTGCCCGAACCGCGATCCGCTTCACGGTGCCTCCTCCCATGGGAGGTGTCACCTGCTGGGCCGTGGTGGGCAGGAACACCGGGAGAATCGACTGCCACTCGGGAGCGAACCCGTCCATGACCGGCTGGGCGTCGACCCGCCAGGCACCGATGCTCTGAGTCTGTGCCATCGCCGGATTGGCGGCCGTGACCCGAAGCAGGGCGGCGACCAGGACCAACACCAGGATCAGGGCCGATCTCGGGGTCCGGACGCTCACGACCCCATCTCCGAGGGGGCGGGGCAGGGACCGCAGAGGCCGTCATCGGGCGGCTCCTGGACCAGTGGGCCCTCGACGACTTCGGCGGGCACCACATCCAGAGCCTCCATGTCCTTCTCGACCCACAGCGCAACCATCTCGCCGAGACCCCCGAGCCACGAGCTCGTCGTCACCGCGCCCGCCCGCCGCCCGAACGCCGGGGCCCAACACCCGAGGTGATCCCGGAGGAAGGAAGCTGCGCTGTCCCGACAGACCGACACGTTCTCCGCGGCCCGATCCTGGAGGGCAATGGCCTCCTTCCTGGCCAGCACGGCCATGAACTCCAGTTCGACGGTGATGTGGTCCGGCCTCTCCATCTCTCTCCCGCCGGCCCGCAATCCGAATGCGCGATAGAAGCCGGCGACGTCGGCGATCAGCGCCGACTGCTGGAAGATTCCGTCTCCCCGATAACCCGTCTCGTATCCGGGTGCGTCCTGGGAGGCGATGGGAGGGAACAGCGCCATGTGGTGATCGCGAGCGATGTCGAGGTCGATGGGGATGCTGGCGGACACCGCGGCAAAGGCATCCCCGAGTGGGCCGGGCAGCTGCAGCATCGCCACGGTCGGCACGAGCCTGGACGCGAGCAGGTCGAGCCGGGCCCGATCCGGGAAGGCGAGCCCGGCCGAGAGCAACGAGTAGACCGCGAGCCTGCCGGCGGCTTCGATCAACTGGCTCCGGGCTTCGGTGGCGGTGGTCATATCGAGTTCACCTTCAAGGGACGCTCGTGGAGTGGTTCCTCGACTGTGATCCGGACGATCTCACGGCCTCCGGCGTCGAATCCGACCGCGGTGTCGTTGAAGATCTCATACGGCTCACCGCCCACCTCGACCTCCCCGACCCGCTCCCCCTCCTCCACGTCGAAGGAGAAGATGATCTGCTGGGAGGCACGGAACAACTGGAGGACGGCGAGCAGCCGGCGAGAGGGTCTCGTGTAACGCTCCAGCGCCTGGTCCACCCCGGGGCCGAACATCTGTCGGAGGTAGTCGCGCGGGACCCAGCGGGGCGGGATGTAGTAGATGTTCGGCTGCGTGCCGAACTGGGGGTAGAGAGGGAGCGCCACCTGCTCTTCGTGCACCATGAAGTAGAGGGGATGGTTGGGCTCCCTGGCCCAGGTCCCGTCCGCCTCGACCTGGACCAGCCCCTGCATCCGGATCTTCCCCACGCAGGCCGACATGCATCTTGCCTCCATGGGCCGGCCATCGGTCAGAGGGTCTGTGCCTTCGACTCGTGGGTAGCACCCGATGCATTTCTCCGAGGTGCCGGTGGCGGGGCGGTACATCGCCTTCTTGTAAGGACATGCCTCGACGCACTTGCGGTAGCCACGGCACCGCTCCTGGTCGATGAGGACGATTCCGTCCTCCGGGCGTTTGTAGATGGCGTTGCGGGGACAGGCGGCGAGACAGGCCGGATAGGTGCAGTGATTGCAGATCCGGGCCAGATAGAAGAACCAACCCTCATGCTCGGGCAGGCTCGCCCCCCGTGCCGACCAGCCGGTCCCGTGGTCTTCGAACCTGTTCGGCGCCTTCCACTCCTCGTCTGCGGGCAGATAGCCCACGGCACGTTCCTCCGGCGCGGCCGCCTCGAAGATGGTCTTTCCCTCGAAGCGGCCATAAGGCGCTTCCTCCGATCGGTCGTCGGCATTCCACACCTGACCGCCGGGGTTGGCGCCCTCCAACAGCTCCAAGGTCTTGACATCCCAGTGTCGGGGATACCCGCCGTAGGGCTTGGTCTCCACGTTGTTCCACCACATCAGCTCTTGACCGGGGGAGAAGGTCCACGTCGAGCGGCAGGCCATGGTGCAGGTCTGGCAGGCGATGCAACGGTTGATGTTGAACACTGCGGCGAACTGCCGCTTGGCCCCCCCGCCCTCGAACCGGTAGTCCATGTCCCGTCCCAGTTGCCAGTTGTAGGCAGCGGTCATCTCGCCCCTCCGAAGACCGCGCTGACCAGGTTGGTGACGAACTCCTGGCCTCGGCGTCGGTAGATAGCGTGAGGAAGCCCGTACATGGGCGAGGCGAACAGGGCGAGGATCTCCTTGGCGGCAAAGCCGGTGAGGGCGTATTCCTCGACGATGCATCGAGCTGTTTCCCGGTCGGTCTCCTCATCGATGTCGACCGGGTAGCCGACTCCTACCAGCTCCATCGGATCGTCGGCTTCGAGACCCTTCAAGTCGCTCTCCCCCTGATGGTGACGATCTGACCGGTGAGGTACTTCTGCATGAACTTGTCCTCACCACCCGGGCTCTGCCCGGTGGTAGCGCCCGACCACACGCCGGCCCCGGCCACTCCTCCCGACTCGGCCTTGGTGATGCGGACCAGGGTCTCCTTGGGAACGGTGTTGATGGCGTGGTTGTCGACGTCGAACCCGAAGACGAATCCCATGCCGGCCGCCCTCTTGTGAAAGAGGCTGTCGGTCTGGTGCATCGGCGGCGCCCAACCCCTGGTCAGAGACTGTTGGCTGCCATGGCGAAAGCTGGCCTGATACCCGGTGTCGGCCAGGGCTCGGCCGTCGGCACGGCTCTTCTGCGCCGCCACCGTCCGGGGAGTCGCCATGTAGAAGGCGTGTTTGATCATGGTGACGCCGGGCGGGTAGGAGTGGTTGTAGCTGACCCGAGCCATGAGCCGTGCCGCCTCATAGAAGGGGTCTTCCGGGGACGCCCCCATATAGGGCCGGTCGGCCGGGTTGGCGTCGATCCAAACCCAATCCCCGTTCTCGAGACCGAGACTGCGAGCGTCGACGGGGCTTATGTGGAGTTGGGCGTCGCCGACCCCGGGCATGCGCTTGTCGCTGCGTTGCGGATCGCCGAAGTTGGAGTTCCAGATCCAGTGCCAGTCGGTGACCGCCCAGGACGAATGGACGGAGTGGCGTGACTTCGGGGTGAGGCAGAGGAAGCGGAAGCCTTGCTCGAAGAGAGGGTTCACCGTTCGCCTCACCTCACTCCAGGGCATCTTGATGTTGCGGACCTGCCTCCGGTCGGCGTCGAGATCCCCAGGCGCTATGCCGTAGTCCTTGGGCCGGATCCATGGGCTGGCGGAGACGATCACGTTGGGCAGGAATGGCGTTGCCTCCACCGCCTCGCGATGAACGACGAGGTTCTCGCCGTAGTCGATCGCCTCCGGGATGTCGCAGTAGGAGTTGAGCCGGCCGGTGTCGGTGTAAAAGGGAAGACTGTCCCGAATCTGCTCCCAGAAGGGGATCCGGGGATAGGTGCGGTACTGCATCAGCGCACCTCCTGGCTCTCCGTACCTGCCCGACATGATGTCCTCGACGGTGTAGCCCTCGGTGGTGAAAGAGGCCTTGAGCACCCGGTCCAGGTAGACCTCGGGCCGGCCCTCGCTGGCGAACTTGAAGTGCTCGGCGAACCGATCCTCGCCGGTCAGCCCGGTGAGAGCTCGGGCCACACCGGCGAAGATGGCAACGTCGTCACGGCTGTCGTAGAGCGGCTTGATCCCGCCCTTCCACAGCTGGAGGAAGGGATTGGAACAGGAGCCACCCATCTCGAGGGTCTCGAACTCCAACCAGCTGTTGGCGGGGAGGATGACATCGGCGAACTCGGCGGAGCCGGTCCACTCGATCTGCTGGTCGACGATCATGTCGACCTTGGGATTGGTGTGCTTGATCAGGTGATAGGCCCACTTGGCCTGGTTGATCAGGTTGGCGTTGTTGTACCAGAGCACCTTGGTCGGTGTGGGGAGGTGGGTCCGGCCCGTGAACAGCTTCCTACCCTCGGCGGGGGTGTCGACCACGAGCGGCCTGTCCCCGTAACCCCAGTAGGAGGTCTCCTCACCGTGGATGTAGTGGTGGATGTTCTCGAAGTCGTAGCTGTCTCTCTCACCGAGCAGCGGGCGGAAGGGATCCTCATTGACATAGCCACCCACGCCGGGGCCGAACCAGGGTGCGGCATGGAAGATGCCGCCCTTGTAGTTGCCGGCCCAGGTGCTGACGCCGGCACCGGGTATCCCGATCTGACCGGTGAGCATGGCCACCAGATAGGTGGCCCGATTGTGCAGGGTGGCATGGAAGTAGTGGTTGACTCCCTCCCCGACGTGTATCGCCATCGGCCTGATCGTGGCCACGTCGTCGAGGAGTCGCTCGAGGAGGTCACGGGGGGAGCCGGTGATGTCGACGACCGTGTCCAGGTCATAGTCAGCCAGATGCTCCCGGTAGAGGTTCAGCGCGGTGGCGACTTCGACCACGGAGCCGTCGGCCAGCGAAACGGTCCCCCGCCAGTCGATCTCGGGGTCGATCCCCTCCATCCGATCGCCGACATGCTCCCTGCTGACGGCACGGAAGGCCCCCGAGGTGTCCCGCAACACCCGGTCCCCTATGGCCTGATACTGCTCGGGGGTCATCCCGTGCAGGCTGAAACTGGGCCCGTCGGGGTCGAGGAGCGGCACATGGGTGGCAAAAACCTCGTCGGCTTTCAGCCTGGTTAGGGTGTCGAGCCGGATGAGGAGGGGAAGGTCGGTGAACCGTTTCACGAACTCCACGTCATAGAGATCGCGGTCGATCAACTCCTTGGCCAGGTAGAGGAAGATGGCGGTGTCGGACAGCCCGGCTCGAACCGGGATCCAGTAGTCCGACTTCGATGACTGGGGCCCGTACTCGGGAACTATCGAGACGATCTTGCCGCCACGTTCCATGATCTCGTGGAACCAGTGACTCTCAGGCATCTTGTTCTCGACCAGGTTCTTGCCCACCTGGATGAGGAGACGGCTGTGGCGAAGATCGTTGAAGTCGACTTCGGTCGTCTGCAGACCATGGACGAATGGGAACCCGGGCGCCTGATCGCCGCGCCAGGTGTATTCGGACCAGTCACGGGCACCCACGGCCTCCTCCGGGCCGACGTCACGAACGACGGCGTCGAGGAGAGCCAGCATGTTGGCGAAGCGGAACAGCCCGAACTTCCCGGCCACACCGTGCACCGGAAGCGAAGACCCGAATTTCATGGTTCGGACCCCCGACTCTTCCCAGAACTCGAGCATCTCGGGCTCGTAGCCGTCCTCGTCGATGAGACGACGCCTTCCCTCCTCACCCGAGTAGGTCTCCGCTATCGCCTGGAGACCTCGGGCGGTGTAGTCGTCGATCTCATCCCATGGCAGACGCACGAAGGTGTCGTTCCCCCGGTCGTCGAACCGGTACCTGCTCCGTAGCTCGGGGTTGTCGGAGAGCGACGGGAACCCGTCGTCTGCCCACTCCTTCCATCCCCTTCTCAGCATCGGGGAGCGCAGCCGGTAGGGCCCGTAAACGCGGCGATGGAGGGTGTACCCCTTCAAGCATCCCCTCGGGTTCCAGTGCGCGGTCGACCTGTTCCCCTGTGGGTCGCCGTAGTTGTCGCCGTCGTAGTTCTGTTCGAGGCGGAGCACGACCCCGTTCCTGGTGAAGGCGCGAAGACGGCACATGTGCGTGTCATTGGGGGCGCAGATCACCGTGAAGCTGTCGTCGTAGGCGTACTGGTCGCGGTAGATGCTCTCCCAACCCCGGTTCGGGTAGGCGAGCAGAGGGTTGTCCACACCGGGAAAGGCTTCGAGGGCGATCAGGTCGAGATCGAGGAGCCCGGTGAAGGCGGCCAGGCCGGCCCCCCCGGCAATCTTGATGAACCGCCGTCGGGTCAGGTCGGCCATGTCACCACCCCCGGCGACGATGATCGGCAGGCCTTCGACCCCTGCCGGCGGACGGGACTGGTGCCGCGTTGCTCGCTCGCATTGCTGGCGAATATTCCTGAGCCGGTGCCCTGATGACAGGGCCGAAAGTCCCTAAAAACCGCCGCCGCCGGTTTTTATGGTGGTGTCAGTGAAAACATGAGCACGCATCTCATCGGCGAACGGCGTGACCTGACGTACCGGGCATTGGCCGATCCCACCAGACGCCATCTCCTCCGACTGCTCGACGACACGGACGGGGCCCTGGAAGTGAGCGCGCTGTCGGCGCAGATCGGGCTGCACCCGAACACTGTGCGTGCTCACCTCGAGATGCTCCGCCAGGCAGGGATGGTGACCCGATCCACCGAGCCCCGATCCCGGCCCGGCCGACCCAAGATGCTCTACCGGTCGGCACCGCGGCGGACACGCTCCCCCGGCTCGGAGGGCTACCAGTTCCTCGCCGAGGTCCTGGCCAGTTGCATGCAGGCTCACCTCGACGACCCGGCCGCGGTGGCCGAAGAAGCCGGTCGCGCCTGGGGCCGTTACATGGTGGACGGACCAGAGCCTTATGCGCATCACGACTTCACCGATGACGTGGGGCAGATGGTCGCCGCCCTCGCCGAGCTCGGCTTCGCCCCGGAGGAGAGACAGCATGGAAGCCGCATCCTGGTGCGGTTGCACGACTGTCCGTTTCGCGAAGTGGCACGGACCCGGGCCGACGTGGTTTGCTCGATTCACCTGGGAATACTCCGGGGCATGGCCGAGGAGCTCGGCGGCTCGGTGACAGTCGAGAATCTCCAGCCCTTCGTGGAGCCATCTCTGTGTATTGCCAGCTTGTCGACAACGTGATGAATCGTGGGTGACAACTGGTCGGGTGCTACGACCACTACGTGCTCAGAGAGGGTGATGAGCCGGCCAGGTTCTGAATCTGACGTACCACCACCAACAGCGGGGCAGCGTCGCTGATCGCGCCCAACTCCAACGAGCGAACCAGCTCGGCTACCCAGACAACCGAATCCGCTCTCTGAGCCAAGAACTGCTGAACCGCCTCCTCGGCCGACATGCCCTCCGCCCCGGCCAGGACCCGCTGCGCCAGCGACCGGCGAACGGAGAGAATGTCGTCTTCGATGGTCTCGCGAGCCCACCGCTGCCACGGGTCGGCGAGCTTCAGCTCCGCCACCACCCTCTCCAACTCGTCGAGCTCGAGCACATGGCCAAGATGATGGAACACGCCGGAGACATCGAACGGGGACCGACCGGTCGCATCGGCAACCTCGATCATGTCTGGGACATGGACGAGCTCGAAAGCCGCCACCGTCTGCCGAGCCACGTCGGCGGGCACACCCGCCGACTTGAGTCGGTCGATGCGACCGTCCCGCTCGAGCCGCCATTGCCCCGGGCCGCGCTCGCCCGCCTCCTCCTCCAACTGGCGGAAGATCTCAGCAGCGGCTCCCCCATCTCCATCCGGAGATCGTCCTCGAGCTCGATTGAGGTACCAGCGGGTCAGCGTGGCCACAAGGCGATCGTTGGCGGCCATCATCTCGTTCCAGACCTGGTAGTCGACCGATCCGAATAGGTCCTCCACCGTCCTGCGTCGCTCCGTGCCACCGACCAATTCACGCGCACTGCGATAGGCGGATACCACCGCGGCCACCTCGGCTCCGCTGCGGGCGACCAGGCGCGACACGAACGTCGGCCCCTGGGAGTCGACAACGTCGTTGGCGACGATCGTCGCAATCAGCTCACGACGGAGAGGATGGCCCCAGATGAGGTGGCCGAAGCGCTTGGAGATCTCTCCGGGAAAGTACCTGGTCAGATCTCCAAGCATGGAGGCCGAGTCGGGGAAGTCCGAGGACAGCACCGCTTCGGCCAGACTCCGTTTGGCGTAGGCCAACAAGACCGCCAACTCGGGGCGGGTCAGCCCCGTTCCGGCCCGTTCCCTCTCTGTCATCTCCTGGGTAGAGGGGAGCCACTCCAGATTCCGGTCCAGCATCTCCCGGCTCTCCAAGGAGGTCATGAGCTGCTCGTAGGCATCGATACGGTCCACCGAAGCCAGCTCTTCGCGGGCCAGCAGCTGGGCCTGTTCCAGACTGTCGTAGAGGATGGCCTCCACCACGTTGGCCGCCTCACCCGCCATGAGCTGGTGTCTCTCTTCCCGCCCGGTCTCCCCTCGTTCCTCGGCGAGACGAAGCAGAATCTTCAGATTGACCTCCCGGTCGGAGCAGTTCACCCCGGCCGAGTTGTCGATGAAATCCGTGTTGATCTTCCCCCCCGCCCGGGCGTACTCGATCCGTCCCCTCTGGGTGAGACCCAGGTTTCCTCCTTCAACGACCACCCGGGCGCGCAGGTCCGCCCCGTTTATCCGCACCGGGTCGTTGGCCCGGTCCCCCACCTGCTCGTCGGTCTCTTCGGTCGCCTTGACAAAGGTGCCGATCCCGCCGGTCCAGAGCAGATCCACCGGCGCCTTCAGGATGGCCTGTATCAACTCCGCGGGCGTGGCGGCCTCGGCGCTGGTGCTCAGGGCAATCCGGGCCGGCTCGGAGAGCCTGATCTGCTTCAACGCCCGGGAGTAGACGCCACCACCCTCCGAGATCAGGTCCCGGTCGTAGTCGTCCCAGCTTGAACCGGAGAGCTCGAAGAGCCGCTTCCGCTCTCGAAACGAAGCAGCCGGATCGGGAGTGGGATCCAGGAAGATGTGTCGATGATCGAATGCGGCCACCAGCCTCATGGTCTCCGAGCCCAACATGCCGTTCCCGAACACATCCCCCGACATGTCACCGATCCCAACCGCGGAGAAGGGTTGCCGATGAGGGTCGATGCCCTCCTGCAGGAAATGACGCTCCAGCGACTTCCACGCCCCGCGGGCGGTGATACCGAGACCCTTGTGGTCGTAACCGGTGGCGCCACCCGAAGCGAATGCATCATCGAGCCAGAAGCCATACTCCTGGGCGATCCCGTTGGCGATGTCGGAGAACCGTGCGGTCCCCTTGTCGGCCGCCACCACCAGGTAGGGATCGGGCTCGTCGTGTACCCGGACATCTTTGGGACGGACGATCTCACCGTCGACCAGGTTGTCCGTGACGTCGAGAAGCCCCCGTATGAAGGTCTCATAGGCCGAACGCACCGCCTCTGCCATGGCTTCGGCCTCGGAGGGAGGCCGCCGCAACACAAACCCGCCCTTGGCTCCGGTGGGGACGATGATGGCGTTCTTGGTGACCTGGGCCTTCATCAACCCCAAGACCTCGGTGCGGTAATCCTCCCGCCGCTCCGACCAGCGAATACCTCCCCGTGCCCGGGGCCCGGCTCTGAGATGGATTCCCTCCACCTCCTCGCCGATCACGAACACCTCGACCTGGGGCCGGGGCGAGGGCATGTTGGGCACGTCGGCGGAGCGCAGCTTGAAGGCCAGGCACCGCCGGTCGGCTCGATAGGCGCTGGTCCGCACGGTGGCTTCGATCAGGCGGAGAAACCCGCGCAGGATCCGATCCTCGTCGAGTGAGGGGACCGCATCGAGGCGCTCGAGGATCTCATCGCGCAGCTCCTCGTAGCCGAGACCGTCGGAAGCAGGATCGAACCGCAGCTCGAAGAGCCGCATCAGCCTGGCGGAGATGTCGGAATGCGCCACCAGGGTGTCGTTGACATACCTGACGGTGAAGGTCGGGCTGACCCGCCGCCAATATGTCTGGTAGGCACGGAGGATGGCCACCTGACGATGGTCGAGATCGGCGGTCAGCACCAACCTGTTCAGTGAGTCGCTCTCTGCCTCTCCCTCCCAGACCGCCGCCAGCGTCTGGGCGACCCGCGCCCCTGCGGCGTCGAGATCGATGAGGCCCCCGCGGGAGTCCAGCACACCGAAATCGTGGATGAACAGGTCCTCATCGCCCGAGAGCCGGGTTGGCACCTCCTCGATCACGGTCATCCCCATCGCTTCCAGGGCAGGGGTCAGCTCGGACAATGCCCGCTTTCCTTTGAGCTCATACAGGGCAACCCGTGTCAAGACCTCTTGCCCTTCGGCCACGTTCTGGAGCCCGACCAGGGAGAGCCGCCGGCCCTGGGTCAACTCGTCGAGTCGTTCGATGTCTCCGGCGGCCACGTTCAGCTGGGTCGAGGCGGTGTAGTAGGCGGGGAGCCGGGGAGCCCAGCGAGAGACCATCTCCTCTGCTCTCGCCGGGCCGTGGCTGCGGGCCAGCTCCTCAGCCACACGCTCGGACCAGGATCGGGCGAGAGACATCACCTCGGACTCGAGCTCCGCATAGGCCACATCGGGGACCTGATCTTCCGGGACCCACACGATGAAATGGAGCCGGGCTATGTCGCTTCGATCCAGGGCCAGGTGGTAGTCGACCGCGGTCGCACCGAATCGTTCGAGGAGGAGATCCTGAAGACGGCGTCTCAAGTCGGCGGAATAGCGGTCCCGGGGCATCGACACCAGGACCCTCACCCCACGGTCGAGTAGCTCTCGCCGGACGAACAGGCGAACCTGGGCCCGCTCCTGAAGGGCGAGAAGGCCCATCAGCACCCGGTGGAGATCCTCGGTCGGCAGCCCGAACAGCTCGTCCTTGGGGAAACTCTCCATGAGAGCGACGATGGCCTTGTGGTCGTGTGATCCCTCGATGAGGTCCTCCCCGGAGGTGATCTCGGCCAGCTTCTGACGGAGAACCGGGATGCGAGAGACGCTCTCCATGTAGGCCTTGGAGGTGAACAGCCCGAGAAGCCGGGCCTCGCCAACCGTCTCACCCTTCGACCCGACGATCCGGATTCCCACATAATCCATCTTTGCTCGACGGTGCACAGAAGAGAGCTGGTTCGTCTTGGAGATGACCAGCAGGTCACCGTGCTCGAAGCGGGCGCGCAGATTGGCGGGGAGTGAGGCCAGGGGCACGGGATGGAAAGCCTTGGAGCGGACCGGATCGGAGAGAACCCCGAGACCGGACTCCGCTACCACCTCGAGCGCAGGGCCGCCGTGAATGTCGACTATCCGATACTCCCGGTAGCCGAGAAAGACGAAGTTGTCCTCGTGCAGCCACTCCAGGAAGGCGACCGCCTCATCCACCTCGATGTCCGGATAGTGGCCTTTTCCGCTTCGGGCCAGTTGGGCCATCCGATCTGTTGCCTCGACCATGGCTGTGAAGTCCCGCACGGCCAACAGCACGTCGCCGATCACCGACTTCAAGCGTGCTTCCAGTGCCGGATGGTCAACCGGCTCGAGGAGGCGGTCGAGCACGTAGTGCTGGACCGACTCACGGGCCGCGGTCCGACCTGCCGGCTCCACGAACAACAGGCGCCCTGAGTCATCCCGGGTCGTGCCGATGACTGGATGCAAGACCCACACCACGGCCAGTCCGTAGGCTTGGAGCTCGGCCGTGACCGAGTCGACCAGGAACGGCTTGTCGTCGACGCAGATCTCGACAACGGTGCCGCTTGACTCGTAGCCATGGGTGCCGAGGGTGGGGTTGAACACCCGGACCTCGATCGGGCCTGACCGTCGTTCGATGAACTCGAACAACCCGACCACCTCTCGGTACGCGGTCTCGGGTGACATCGCGGCGTCCCACGGAATGCGACGCAGATAGGCGCGTGCGAATGCGGCTAGCGGCTCGGAGAGGTCGCCTATCCGCTCGAGGACGTTTTCGAGCAACTCGGATGGGCTCGACGCTGGGCCCGGATCCACCTGCTCAAGCTAACACGATTGACCACAAGTCCATCCGGCGCCCATGCGGAGAGTCCTTCAGTCCGCCGCATCACCCAAGAGCCTGGCCAGCGTCGGCGCGGCGTCAGAGTGAGCCAGGGCCAGGACCTCGTCGGCCGGAGCGAGAACGACCTCAGACGTGATCGGGATCAGATCGCCCTTGCGGAGCACGGCCACGATCCGACACCCTGGTGGCCAATCGATCTGACCGTACTGACGGCCGACCACGACCGAGCCCGGGTCGATCTTCTCCTCCACAACGGCGTACTGGCCTTTGCGCAGCTTGAGGAGAGTTGTCATCTCACCCAGCGACATCTCCTCGGCCACGAGATGGGCAAGCAGGTCAGCCTGGTTGAGCGCGACGTCGACGCCCATGTCCTGCTCGTACATCCATGCGTTGGTCGGGTTGACGATCCTGGCGATGGTCCGCGGCACGGCAAACTCGAAGCGGGCGAGCGAGCACACCACCAGGTTGGTCTCGTCCGCCCCGGTCACCGCCGCCACCACGTCACACCCTCGAATCCCGGCCCGCTCCAAAACCGTCGCCTCGGTACCCGAGCCGACGATGACCACACCATCGTCGAATCGCTGAGCGAGAACACCCGCCTTGCCCTCGTCGCTCTCCACGAGCTCTACCTGATGCCCCCCTTCTATGAGCAGGGAGGCGAGATGGGAACCGACCTTGCCGCCCCCGACCACGATCACCGATGACATGGCCGTCCTCTCATTCCACGCCGAGTAGCTGTTGCAGACGCGTCTCCGAGCCCTGGGTGACGGCGACGGCTACCACGTCGCCACTTTCCAGGAGGGTGGCTCGGTCTCCTAGGAAGGTCCGGCCCGAGCGGGTCACCGAAATCACCCTTGCCTCACCGGGTACTTCCAGCTCACCTGCCCTTCGACCCGCCAGACTCGGGGAGATGGTTGCCTCCAGCAGATGGACTCGACCTCCGATCGAGGTGATCGGCGCCAGGTCGCTGAGCGTGAGCAGATGGGCGACACGGGTGATCCCCCACTCCACCGGCGAGATGGTGAGAACCCCGAGACGGCCGTACAAGTCGGCCTGACGTGGCTCGTACATCCGTGAAACCACCCGGGGCACCCGGAATCGACGCAGTGCGAGACGGGACACCACGGCGTTGACCTCGTCACTCCCGGTGACCGTGGCCAAGGCGTCCGCCTCGGTGATCCCCGCCCCCTCCAGCACGTCACGATCGAGAGCGTTTCCCACCAGCGCCCGGCCGGCGAATCCCTTGCCGAGCCGCCCGATCGCCTTCGGTTCCCGGTCGATGACGGTGATGTCGTGACGGTCGATCTCCAGGATGCCGACGAGACCCGATCCGACCCGGCCACATCCGACCACTATGACCTTCATGCCCGTGTTCTCCTTCTCCATCGCGCGACGGCCTTCCTGACCTCGTCGGCGATCGGAAGCAAGGGCACCCCCAGCAAAAGCCATGCCCACCCCACCGTGGGGAAGGGCGCCGTCCCGATCACATCCTGGAATATGGGCACATAGACGATGAGGGCAATCACGAGCAGCTCTGAGAGTATCCCCCACCAGAGCAGCCGGTTGTGGCCCAGGCCCATTCGCAGCGACGACACCCGCGCCGATCGCTGGGCGAACAGGTTGCCGATCTGGGTCGCCACCACCGCAGTCAGGGCCATCGCCGTGGCCGACCGGTAAATGGGACCCTCGGAAGGGAGGTCGAGCCAACCCTCGAAACCGGCGAGGCGGTAGGCGCCGAAGAAGGCGGCCATGACGAAGGCGGCTTGTAGCGACCCGAGCAGGAGGTAGGAGCGCACCAGTAGACGCCGGTCGATCAGGTGGGCGTCGAGGGACCTTGGTGGCCTCTCCATGACATCTGGCTCGGGCTTCTCGGCACCGAGGGCAAGGGCTGGCGCCAGATCGGTCCCCAGATCGATGGCCAATATGTGCATCACATCGAGGGCGATCGGGATACGCCCCCCGGAGAAGGCGAAGATGACGAAGGGGATCGCCTCGGGCGTGTTCGAGGTGAGGATGTAGCCGGTGAATTTCTTGATGTTGTCGTAGACGGCACGACCCTCCTCGACCGCGGCCACGATGGAGGCGAAGTTGTCGTCGAGGAGGATGATGTCGGCAGCCTCCTTGGCCACGTCGGTCCCGGCCAGACCCATTGCGACCCCGATATCCGCCTTCTTGAGAGCAGGTGCATCGTTCACCCCGTCTCCGGTCACCGCCACCACGTCACCCCGGGCCTGGAGGGCGCCGACCACCCTCAGCTTGTGGGCCGGGGCGGTCCTGGCGAAGACGACGTCGCTGTCGAGGATGGCGGCCAACTCGGCGTCGCCGAGCTCGTCGAGCTCGGTCCCGTTGACCACCCGGATCGAGCCGCTGTCGATCATCCCGATCCGCCGCCCGATCGCCTCGGCGGTGACCCCGTAGTCGCCGGTGATCATGATGATGCGAATCCCGGCAGAGCGGCACTTGCCGATGGCGGCTTCCACCTCGGGCCGCGGCGGGTCGTGCATGGCGATCAGCCCGAGGAATTCCAGCCCGACCTCGATGTCCTGTTGGGGGGAGGGAAGGCCGGAGACGGTGCGTTGGGCCACACCGAGCATCCTCAGCCCTTCCCCGGCCGCGGTGTCAATCGCTTCCAGCACCACTTTGCGATCGGCCTCGGTGAGCGGTGCCGACCCCCGGTCCGTATACCGGCTCTCGCAACGTTGCAGCAGCTCGGCAGGAGCACCCTTGGTGAACACCATCAGGTCGGCGCCGATCTGGTTCACCGAGCTCATCCGCTTCCGGGTGGAGTCGAAAGGGACCTCAGACGATCTTGGATAGCGCGCCGAGATGTCGTCGAGGTCGATTCCAGCCTTGACCGCGGCGGTGAGGATGGCTCCCTCGGTCGGATCTCCGACGATCGACCAGTGACCCTCGGCCGGTTTGGTGAGACGAGCATTGGAGGCAAGAACGGCTGCGGTCAACAGTCGCCGCAGCTCCTCGCCGGGGGAAGGAGTGACCTCGCCGACCGGCTCATAACCCACACCTCCGAACCGGTAGGTCTGGCCGTCGACCGTCACCGCCCGCACTGTCATCTCGTTGGCGGTCAGGGTGCCGGTCTTGTCGGTACAGATCACGGTGGTGCAACCCAGGGTCTCCACCGAAGACAGCTTCTTGACCAGGGCGTTCCTGACCGCCATCCGCTGGGTTCCCATGGCAAGCGAGAGAGTCACGGTGGGAAGCAACCCTTCGGGGACGAAGGCGACGATCATCCCCAGGGCGAAGACGAAGCCCCGGGCCAGTGGCATGTCTCCCAGCGCCAGAGCGAGCAGGAAGAAGACCGAGCCCACCATCACCGCAATCACACTGACAGTGATGCTGACGTGGCGCAGCTCGATCTGGAGGGGACTGGGAGTTTCCTCCAGGGATTGGGTCAGGTCGGCAATCGCTCCCAGCTCGGTGCGCGCTCCTGTTGCTGTCACCACCAGCTTCCCGCGACCCGCTGCCACCGTGGTGCCGGCATAGACCAGATTGGGCATCTCAAGGCGATTCCCACCGGGATCCACCGGGTCGGATGCCTTGCGGATCAGACGTGACTCGCCGGTGAGGGTCGACTGGTCCACCCGGAGAGAGACATGCTCGACGAGACGGCCGTCAGCCGAGATCCGGTCTCCCGCTTCGATGACCACAACGTCTCCAGGGACGAGGTTCGCCGCGTCCACCTCCTCGAGCAGACTGTCCCGGAGGACGGTGGCCGTGGTTGGAAGCAGGCGGAGCAGGGCCTCGGTGGCCTTCTCCGCCTTGTGCTCCTGCCAGAAGCTGAACAAGCCGTTGACCACGTTCACCACCCAGATCGCCACCCCCAGCTCGGGCAGGCCGGCGAGGAAAGCCACTCCGCCTCCGATCCAAAGGAGGGCCGCCATCACATGGACGAAGTTGGAGGCGAATCGGGAGAGCAGACGGGGTGGCGCCGCCGGAGTCACCGTATTCGGGCCGTACACGCCGAGCCGACTCTTGGCCTCGACCGAGGTGAGCCCCGAGGCGGAGCTGGCGAGGAAGGTATAGACGTCCTCGGAACGCAGCTCGGCGATGTGGTCGGATGCGGAAGCGGGGATTGACTGAGTCGATGTCATCGGAGTCGCCTATCGGCGGATGGCACGATACGGCGACATGGGATGACACGGCAGCCTCCTCGCTCCCTCATCACTCCCCAAGCCAACGTCGAATCGTTCACGGGACGGAATGAGGTAATCCAGGAAATCAGGACATTCGGCCCTGGTCGAATCACTCGAGCCGGTCGGATAATCGAATCCGAAGCCGGGCCGGATCGGGTCGCCCGCCCCGTGATGAATCCAGGCCCGAGAAAGGAGGTGAGCCCATATGGAGCTGAAACTGTGGAGTCCGTTCTTCGACCTGGACAAGGAGTGGCGACTGTTCGACTTTCCTCGAATCGCCCGTGAGATGACGGGAATCGCTTTCCGACCGTCGGTCGATTTGGTCAAGAAGGACGGCAAGCTGATAGTGACCGTCGAGCTGCCCGGGATCGACCCCGAGAACGTCGAGGTTTCCCTGGATGACGACATTCTCACCATCCGAGGCGAGAAGACCGAAGAGAGGGAGATCTCCGAAGACGATCGCTACCTCCACGAGAGGAGCTACGGGAAGTTCCAGCGTCGCATCCCACTGCCCGACGGCATCAGCGCCGACAAGGTGAGCGCGGATTACGACAAAGGCGTGCTGACGGTGAGTGTCACGCTCCCAGAGGAGGCGACCCCCGAGCCTCGCCACATACCGGTCGAGGTCAAGGCCTCTTCCTGATCTAGACGAGGACGCGGCGAGGAGGCGGGAGCGCATGTTCTTCCCTCCTCGCCCGCCTCAAGGCGCGGAGCCGTCTAGGTCTTGCCGTGCTCGGCGGTGGCCCTTCGCCGGCGAGTCTCCACCGTGGCATCGCTTCCCGGGAACACCAGACCCTCATGACCGTCGTCCGACCAACGGACCAGGAATGGAGGCTCTCCGTTCTCGCCATGAACCTCCAAGATCTCGCCATCCCTCTCGACTTGACCGACGTGATGACCCTTGATCACCAAATGGTCACCGGGCTTTGCCTTCATCGTCCACCTCCATCTTGCTCAATCGAGCATGTGCGCCTCCACACGGCTCTATATAGGGGCGAAGGACCCGTTTGGCCGAAAAAAAAGCCCGGCCACAGGACGGACCAACCAGTCTCGGTGCCGGCGTCTGCTCGATTCTTCCCCCGGGGTGGGGAGCACTCACTCCACGTTCTCGCCCCGTCGCCGACGCCGGCGCATGACAAGTACACCAACGACCGGCCCGGCGATGAGGGTCCCCACGGTCAGCACTCCGACGAGTGCGTTCTGCCGGAAGACGTCGGGAATGCTGGCCTCATAACCCCGCTCGATCCCGGCGTAGATCACGATGTTGACCGCCACGATGGCACCGACCAGACCGCCTATGGCGATGCCCACCAAACCGTCGACCAGCCATTGACGCCTTGCGCTCATGGGGCCAGGATCGCCTCGGGCGGGGCCCTTTCCCAGGGTCTTTGGTCACACGATCACCGCGGGGACGAGGACAGATGAAAGGGGACTGCTCATCAAGTCCGAGAACTGGAGCGAGGGGCCAACCAGGTGCTCAAGTGACCTTTGGCCCTGTCCTGGGCCCGGCCCCGACTGTAACCAGGTGGTAAAGGTGCCAGAGAGGTCGTGGAGCCGGATGCAACACCCTCGCATACTGTTTGTCAGCACATATCCTCCGACACGGTGCGGGATCGCCACCTTCACCCGCTCCCTCCTGCTCGCTCTGGCCCAGGTACGGGGCGGCGCCGACGGCCTTGCTGTGGCTCGGATCCGGGACCGAGCCGACCACTCGATCTCGTTGGATCCCGAGGTGGTGGTGGAGGCTTCGGCCCACTCCCCGTCATGGCCCATGGAGGTGGCTCGAGCCGAGACGGGCTTCGATGTGGTATGGATCCAACACGAGTTCGGGATCTTTGGGCCGGGTAGCGGCCACAGGCTGTTGGACCTGTGTGAGGCTGTGAAGCGGCCGATCGTCGCCACGCTCCACACGGTGTTGCTGGAGCCCACGCGGATGGAGAGAGAGATACTCGAGCGAGTGGCGGGGCGGTGCGAGCGGTTGGTCGTCATGTCGCAGGCGGCCCGGGAGAGAGTCCTCACCACGCATGAGGTCGATCCCGGAAAGGTCACCGTGGTCCAACACGGTGCCTACGAGTATCGACGGATCGGCGTCCGCAAGCGCGAAGCACGGCCCATTATCGCCACGTGGGGTCTGCTGGGACCGGGCAAGGGGATCGAATGGGGTATCAGGGCCCTGGCCCACCTCAGGCATCTCCGGCCCCTCCCCCGCTACCACATCCAGGGGGCGACACACCCCAACGTATTGTCAACCGAAGGCGAGGCCTACCGCAATTACCTGCGGGCAGTGGCGTCGGAGCTCGGAGTGGCCGACATGGTGACCATGTCGAGTGATTATCTGTCATCGGAGCAACTGGCGCGGGAGATGGAGGAGATCGACATCGTCCTCCTCCCATACGACTCCAGTGTCCAGGTCACCTCCGGCGTCCTGGTGGAGGCGCTGGCGGCGGGCCTACCTGTGGTGGCCACCGCCTTTCCCCATGCCATCGAATTGCTCTCTGAAGGAGCGGGGCGGGTGGTTCCCCACGGGAACCCAAAGGCGATGGCGACGGCACTGGAGAACCTCTTGACCCGTCCGCGTGCGATGCGAGCGGCCGCGATGGCAGCCCGAAGGATTGCTCCGGACCTGAGATGGTCATCGGTGGCGAGACGGTGTGAGCTGATAGCCAATCAGGCAATCGCCGTCTCTCATGCCGGCGTGGCATGATCGGTGTGGTCCGGACCGCGGACCGAGGCAAATGATGGACCGCAGGCACCCTCGTCATGGCCAGCTCTTCCTGCGCGAGGCCACCAATCCGATCTTGACCCCGGAGGACTGGCCGTACACCGTCAACGCCGTCTTCAACCCGGGCGCCACCCTCGGCCCCGACGGGGAGACGATCCTTCTGGTTCGGGTGGAGGACCGCTCCGGTGTGTCCCATCTCACCGTGGCTCGCAGCTCCGATGGGCTCACCGGGTGGAGAATCGAGGAGCGGCCGTTGATAGCGCCGACGCGGGGACGCTACGAGGACCGGTGGGGAGCGGAGGATCCGCGGATCACAAAGGTGGGCGAGGACTACTTCATCTCCTACACCGGCTTCTCCCCCAGCGGCCCTCTCGTCATCCTCGCCCGCA
>Ga0326597_10000998_pt1 | contig 47405 bp, 43 predicted proteins | sample RVTome_12_FD_203789 | JGI IMG/M metagenome (GOLD analysis project Ga0326597, IMG submission 203789) | Soil microbial communities from uranium-contaminated site in the Upper Colorado River Basin, Wyoming, United States - RVT100D185 | ecosystem: Environmental > Terrestrial > Soil > Contaminated >...
AGGCGGTGATGAGCACGCTTGCGACCGGCGGCGTCTGCTGCCCGATGGCGAGATTGAGCGTCACCACCAGGCCGAAATGAACCGGATCGATTCCGGCCTGGGCGATCAGCGGCACGACGATCGGCACCACCAGGATGATGGCGGCCGCTGAGTGGAGGAAAAATCCGATGATCAAAAAGAAGAAATTGAGGATCAGCAGGATCAGATACTGGTTCTGGGTCAGCTCGAGGATCGAAAGCGCGATTTCCTGGGGAACCCGGGCCCGGGTCAGGTAACCGCCCATCAGCACCGACGCGGCGACCAGCAGCATCACCACCGCGGTCTGGATGCCGCCATCGAGCATCGCCTGCTTGAGCTGTTTCCAGTCGACCTCGCGGTACCACAGGCCGACCATGATCGCGGCGGCGACGGCGAGGCCGGCGCCCTCGGTCGCCGTGACCAGGCCGCCGAAAATGCCGCCGAGGATGATCACCGGCAGCGAGAACGCCGGCAGCGCCTCGACGAAGGTGCGGGCGAGCTGACGCAGGTTGAACGCGGCCTCGACCGGCAGGTTGTAGCGGCGGGCGAACAGATAGGCGACGCCCATCAGCCCGGCCGCCCCGATCAGTCCCGGCGCCACCCCGGCGACGAACAGCTGCTCGATGCTGGTGCCGGCCGAGACCGCATAGAGGATCATCGGGATCGACGGCGGGATGATGATCGCGAGCGAGGCCGACGACGAGGTGACCGCGGCCGACAGCGCCCCGCTATAGCCCCGATTCTTCATCTCCGGGATCAGGATCGAGCCGAGCGCCGCGACATCGGCGACCGCCGAGCCCGAGATCTCGGCGAAGAACAGCGACACTCCGATATTGACCATGGCGAGGCCGCCGCGCACGAAGCCGATCAGCGCCGAAACGAAGGCGATCAGCCGCCTGGTGATGCCGGTCGCGTTCATGATCGCGCCGGCGAGCACGAACATCGGGATCGCGATCAGCGAGAACTTGTTGGCGCCGTCATACATGTCGAGCGCGATGGTCACGAGGCTCGACGCGCCCTCGGTCAGGTAGAGGCCGAGCACGCCGGCCAGCGCCAGCGCCACCGCGATCGGCACGTTGATGCAGACGAGGACGACCAGGGTGACGAAGATCGCGAGCAGCACCATGGCTCAGCCGTCTCTCTCGCGCTCGGGCGTCGCGCCGTGGGCCATCGCCGCGTGCTCGGTCGAGCGGCCGGCCATCACGTCGCGCCAGTAGTCGGGCAGGCTCAGGAACTCGGCGGCGATGAACAGCGCGGCGCCGATCGGGATCACCGACTGGGTGACCGAGATCGGCATCCAGGTCAGGCTGACCAGCGTCATGCCCTCGAGCACCTGGAGCACCCGCAAGCCGGCCCAGGCGAGAAGCGCGAAGAACAGCAGCACGAAGAACTCGGCGGCGACCACAGCCACCTTGCGGGTGGCCAGCGGCAGCGCCAGCAGGAGGTTGTCGACGCCGATGTGGCTGCGCTTGAGCGCCGCCAGAGCCGCCCCGTAATAGGTGATCCAGACCAGGAGGATCGAGGCGATCTCGTCATACCAGGACAGCGAGGCGCCGGCCTTGCGGTAGATTACCGCGACCACGACGACGACCGTCAGGGTCGCCATCAGCGCGATGACGATCCAGGTCAGCGCCTCGCCGAGGATCCGGCCGACCGCCCCCATGCCACCCCTCCGCCCGGACCGCCGGCGACGGCGCTTCCGTTCCGGGAATTTAGAGGGGCCGCGGCGCGGTCGCCGCAGCCCACTTGTCAGAGCCTACGATCCGGAGGCGAGCGCCTGGATGCCGTCGATCAGCTCCTGTCCGCCCTCGACCGTCGAGGCGAACTCCTCGTAGATCGCGCCGGACGCGTCGATGAACGCCTGCTTGTCGGCCTCGTTGACCGTGACGCCGGCCGCCTCGACCTTGGCGACGAGATCGGCGTCGAGCGCGGCCGCCGTCTCATACACCCAGTCCTGGGTCGAGGCCCCGCATTCGTCGACCACCGAGCGCACGTCCTCCGGCCAGCTCTCGTACTGCCCCGTCGAGGTCAGGAGGTAGCCCGGCGTGTAGACGTGGCCGGTCAGCGACAGATACTCCTGCACCTCCTGGAACTTGGCCGACCAGATCTGGGCCATCGGGTTCTCCTGGCCATCCATGACGCCGGTCTGCAGCGCCTGGAACACCTCCGAGAACGCCATCGGCGACGGGTTGGCGCCATAGGCCTCGAACATCTTGACCCGCCATTCGCCGCGCGGGGTCCTCAGCTTGATGCCCTCGAGGTCCGCCGGCACGTTGATCGGCCGGACGTTGTTGGTGATGTTGCGGAACCCGTTCTCGACCCACCCGACGACATGGTACCCATTCTCCTGCGCCGCGCCCTGGAACACCTCGCCCATCTGCTCGCTGGCCCGCCTCATGTGGTCGCGGTCCTTGATGATGTAAGGCATCTCGAACACGCCGAACGTGTCCGAGACCGAGCTCATGATCGAGGACGGCAGCGAGAACTGGACCTGGTCGAGCTTCAGCTTCTGCAACAGCTCCTGATCGTTGCCGAGTTGCGAGGAGCCGAACACCTGGACCTCGACCGCGCCGCCGCCGGCCTCGTTGACGCAGCGGGCGAACTCGTTGGCGGTTGTCTCGAACAGCGAGCTTGGCTCGCCGACATGGCCGAATTTGAGAACGGTCTGGGCCTGTGCGCCGCTCGCCACGAGGGCGGCGAATGCGGTGGCCGCGAGCAACATTGTCGTCTTCATGAATCGGTCCTCCCTCAAGGCGGCACCACGGACCTGGTGCCTTGTTGGCGTTTGTCCCGGCACCACTTCATCGCTCCGGGGCCGACGCTGGCGTATTCTTTCAGCATTTTGGCTCCGCGGCCACTGGCAATGAGACCGCCCGGCTCGCGGGCTGCCGGCGCCACCCGCGCGCACGGCGCCGCGACCGGCTCCACATGCCATGCCGGTGCAGGCCCCCGTGACCCGCCGTCCGCCGGCGGCGAAAACCCGCCCGTTCATAGCCGGCGCGCATCGCAACCAGAGGCAACCGGCATTGGCGCATCGCGCTTCAACCGGCGAACCTGACGGCATCAAGCAGGGCGCTGGCGAGCCAGCGTCCGCCGCGATCAACCGAAGGGGATCACGCCAGTGTTCAGGTCCATCAAGGTCGCAGTCCTGCTCGTCGCCCTGGCTCCGCTCCCGGCGGCGCCGGCGCCCGCCGGCACCGCTTCGGAGGTCCGCGGCCTCTACGATCAGTTTCTCACCGCGCAGAACGCCCGCGACCTCGAGGCGGTGCGGGCCGTTCTGCTTGCATCGCCGGAATTCCAGTGGGTGAGCGACGGCAAATCGTTCTGGGGCCCCGATGCGCTGGTCGCACGCATGAGCCAGTTCCAGAAGGCCGAGCTTTGGCAGGTGACGCCGGACACCGCGCGTGCGCGCGTCGTCGAGATCGGCGCCGACGCGGCCTATCTCTACCAGCCGCTCACCCTGAAGATCGGGCGCGCCGCGGCGCCGTCCGAAATCCCGTTCCTGGTCAACGTTCTCTGCGTGCGCACGCCGGACGGCTGGCGTATCGCAGCGCTGTTCACGACCACGGAAAAACCTTGAGCAGGTGGACACTCCCCGCCCCCCGGCCCCACGTTCACCGCTCCAAGGCATCCCCGGCCGCAACCCTCCCAACGGCCGGGGATGCGCCATTTTGCGGCCCGCTCCGCCAGCATTGCCCGCCGGCATCGACACCATAGCGACCGGGCATTTCACCGCCCGGACGGTCGCGGGCAATCTCTCGGCATTCCGGTTCCTCCAGCAACGGGAGACTTGCCATGAACCAAACCCTTGCCCTGCGGATTCCCGAGCCACGCGTCCTCGGCGCGCTCGTCGCCGGCGGAATTGCCGCCGATCTTGCCTGGGAGGTCTGGGCCCGGGTCGTCACGCCGGTCTTCGTCGGCGGACCACTGCAGCCGGCGGCACTGATTTTGAGCCTGTTCCGGCTTCCCGGCGATTACTACCCGCACGCCGAGGTGCTGCATCTGATGACCGGCGCGCTGTTCTATCCGCTGATCATGTGGGCGATCCGCGCCTACATCTATCGCGGCGGCCGCGTCGTCGACGGCATCATCATCGGCCTGTTCACCTGGTTCCTCGCGCTCGGCGTGTTCGCTCCGCTCGCCGGCCTGCCGTTCATGCTGGGATTCATCAAGCTCGCGTGGTTTTCCGGCATCGGCCATCTCGCCTACGGCCTCGTCCTGTCGTTCGTGTTCCATGCGCTCGCCCGCGAGCGTTGACCGGCGGCGGTCGCGTGGATCGATCGTGAGGGAGGACGCCATGAACGCGACAGCCAGACCGCGCGTGGTGGTCGTCGGCGCCGGGTTCGGCGGTCTCGCCTGCGTCCATGCGCTGAAGACAAGCCCGGTCGACGTGACCCTCGTCGACCGGCGCAACTACCATCTGTTCCAGCCGCTCCTGTACCAGGTCGCGACCGCCGCCCTGTCGCCGGCCGATATTGCCTGGCCGATCCGCGGCATCTGCTCCCGACGGGAGAATGTCCGCGTCGAGATGGGCCGCGTCACCGGCGTCGACCCGGCGGCGCGACAAGCGCTGCTGGAGGACGGCCGCGCGCTCGACTACGACTACCTGGTGCTCGCGACCGGCGCCCGCCACTCCTATTTCGGCCATGACGACTGGGAGGACTGCGCGCCCGGGCTGAAGAAGATCGCCGATGCGACGGCGATCCGCGAGCGCGTGCTGGTCGCCTTCGAGCGGGCCGAAACCACGGACGACGCCGAGGAACGGCGCCGGCTTCTCACCTTCGTCGTTGTCGGTGCCGGCCCGACCGGCGTCGAGATGGCCGGCGCGCTGGCCGAGCTCGCGCGTCACGCGCTCGCGGCCGATTTCCGCTCGATCGACCCGCGGCTTTCGCGGGTGGTCCTGGTCGAGGCCGGCTCCCGGGTTCTGCCGACCTTCCCCGAGCGGCTCGGCCAGCGCGCGGGCGAAGCGCTCGGCCGGCTCGGGGTCGAGGTCCGGTTGGGCGCGGCGGTGACCGGGTGCGACCGCGCCGGTGTCGATGTCGCCGGCGCGAGGATCGCCTCGCGCACGGTGATCTGGGCCGCCGGCGTCGTCGCCTCGCCGGCCGCGAACTGGATCGGCGCCGGGAGCGACCGCGCCGGACGTGTCATCGTCGCGCCCGACCTGTCGGTCCCCGGTCATGGCGAGATATTCGCGATTGGCGATACCGCCCTGGCGGCAAGGGCCGATGGCCGCCCGGTTCCCGGTATCGCACCGGCGGCAAAGCAGATGGGCGGCCACGTCGGCCGCGTGATCGACGCGCGCGTGCGCGGGTCCGTGCCGCCCGCGCCGTTCGCCTACCGCCACCAGGGCGATCTCGCGACGGTCGGGCGCAGGTCCGCGGTCGCCGACATGAACGGCGTGCACCTGTCGGGAACCCTCGCCTGGCTCCTGTGGGCGCTCGCCCACATCTATTTCCTGATCGGCTGGCGCAGCCGGATTCTGGTCGCCGTCAACTGGATGTGGAACTACCTGACCTTCGGCCGCGGCGCCCGGCTGATCACGGCCGCCGCGCTTGAAGACCGGACCGAAGGTCCGATCCCGCGCAGCGACGCCGCGTAGCGCCACCGCGAGCCGGCACCCGGTCCCGGGTCGTGCCGGCCTCCGCCCGCCCGCCATGCCGGCGGGTTGCGGGCGCTTTGTTCCCTGCCGCCGCACCGTCATAGCCGCGCCGCATTGAACGGATCGCCAACCGGCATTTCAGCTTGGCGCGGAATTTCGCGACCCTGATCGCACGCCCGCCATTGCGGCGGCGTCGAACTGATCACCAGACCGGAGGAATTTCGACATGATCACCAACACCTTCCGCATCGCCGGACTTGTCGCGGCGGGAGTCTTCGCGGCCTCCGCCCCGGCCAGCGCCGGCGAGTGCCCGCCCGAGCACGTTCTCACCGAAGCGCGCGCGATCGACAACGCGCCCGATATCGGCGTCCAGCGCCCGGTGCTCGCCAGCGTCGACCTGACCGGCTGGCGCAACATGGGCAACTTCATGCTGCGCCTGCGCCGCCTGACGATCGCCGCCGACGGGGTCGTCCCGACCCACCGGCACGACGACCGCCCGTCGATCGTCTACATCCTGAAGGGCGAGCTCATCGAGCACAGCGACCGTTGCGCGGTGCCGGTTCTCCATTCCGAGGGCGAGTGGGCCGCAGAGTCCGGCGCCCACGGCCACTGGTGGGAGAACAAGACCGGCGAGGAGGTCGTCGTCCTGTCGACCGACGTGATCCCGTTCCTGCCGGCGAAGCCGGCCGAGATGCAGCAGATGGGCGACATGTGAGCCCCGGGAGCCGCATGACCGCGCCCAGGTCGCGATGAGCAACGCCACCGGCCCGACCGGCGCGGAGACGCGACCGCCGGACCGGCCGCCTCGGCGAAAATCGAAGGGATCCCTGTCGTGAGCATCAACCAAACCGGACTCGCGGCGCCCGCCGGCGCCAGCGCCGCCATCGCCAACGCGCGCCACGCCGAGCATCGCCGGGCGGCGCTCCGCCACCTCGTGATCGCGGTGGTGAGCTTCTTGACCCTGGTCGACCTGTTCGCGACCCAGGCGATCCTGCCCTCGCTGGCGCTCCACTACCGGGTCACGCCGGCGGCGATGGGCGTCGCGGTCAACGCTTCGACGTTCGGGATGGTGATCGCCGGCATCGCGGTCGCCCTCCTGTCGCGCCATATCGACCGCCGACGCGGCGTCAGTCTCGCGCTGGCGCTGCTCGCGATCCCGACGGTCCTGCTCGCCAACGCGCCGGATCTCGCGACCTTCACGGCGCTGCGCGCAGTTCAGGGGCTGTGCATGTCGGCCGCCTTCACCCTCACCATGGCCTATCTTGCCGAAAGCTCGGACGGTGAGGAAATCGGCGCCATGCTCGCCGCCTATATCACCGGCAATGTCGCGAGCAATTTCGTCGGCCGGCTGATGTCGGCCTCGATCGCGGACATGTACGGGCTCGATTTCAATTTCTACGCCTTCGCCGGCCTCAACCTCGCCGGTGCGGCGATCGCCTACGCGGGCCTGAACCGCTGCACCGCAATGGGCATGGCATCGACCGGCAGGGGCTCGTCACTCGCGGCCTGGGCGGCGCATGCCCGCAATCTGCCGCTGGTCGCCGCCTTCGCCATCGGCTTCCTCATCCTGTTCGCCTTCATCGGCACCTTCACCTACGTCAATTTCGTGCTCGTCGCCGCGCCGCTGTCGCTGTCGCCGATGGCATTGGGCTTCGTCTATTTCGTGTTCCTGCCCTCGATGCTGACGACGCCGCTCGCCGGTTCGGCGGTCAGGCGCTTCGGCGTCAGGCCGACCTTCTGGAGCGCGCTCGGCGTTGCCGCCCTCGGGCTGCCGCTTCTGGTCTCGCCGACGCTTGGCCCGGTCCTTGCCGGCCTCGCCCTGGTCGCGGCCGGAACCTTCTTCGCCCAGGCCGCGGCGACCGGATTTGTCGGTCGCGCCGCCACCTCGGACCGCGGCTCGGCGAGCGGCATCTACCTTGCTTCCTACTATGCGGGCGGGCTTGCCGGCGCGGCCCTGCTGGGGCGCGTGTTCGATGGCGCCGGATGGCCGCCGACCGTTGTCGGCATCGCCATCGCTCTCGCGCTCGCGGCGGTGCTGGCGGCCGCGCTCGGGCCCGCGGCGCCGGCGCGCGACGCCGCGGCGGATCGATAGCCGGGGCGCATCGGATGATTAGCCAGGTGGCATTTCCGCTCCGCGTGCCGACGCGCCAGGCTTGATGAGCGATGCAGATCGCGATCGGCGCCGACGGCGCAGACGCGAACCAGATGGAGGAAAAGATGCTGTCAGTGACCGAAAAACGCCCCCGCGATGACACCCTTCCAGGAGAGCTCAGGGGCCGGGTCGCGCTCGTCACCGGATCGACCAGCGGCATCGGGCTCGCCATTGCCCGCGCGCTCGCGGCCGCGGGCGCCGATGTCATCGTCAACGGGTTCGGCGACCGGAGCGAAATCGAAGCCCTGTGCGCGGCGATCCGAAACGAGCACGCGGTGCGCGCAGCCTATGAAATGGCCGATCTCGGCAAGGTGGAGGAGATCGAAGCGATGGTCGGGCGCATCGCGCTCGACTTCGGCCGGGTCGACATCCTGGTCAACAATGCCGGCATCCAGCACGTCGCGCCGATCGCGCAGTTCCCGGTCGAGAAGTGGAACGCGATCATCGCGCTCAACCTGTCGGCGGCATTTCACCTGACCCGGTCGCTGATCGGCCCGATGATGACGCGGGGCTACGGCCGCATCGTCAATATCGCCTCCGCCCACGGCCTCGTCGCCTCGCCGTTCAAGTCGGCCTATGTGGCCGCCAAGCACGGGATCGTGGGGCTGACCAAGGTCACCGCGCTCGAGGGCGCCGAGCATGGCGTCACCGCCAATGCGATCTGCCCCGGCTATGTGTGGACGCCGCTGGTCGAGCAACAGATCGACGACCAGGCGAAATCGCACGGCATCAGCCGCGACGAAGTCATCCGCGACATCCTGCTCGCCCAGCAGCCGAACAAGAAGTTCTCGACGCCCGAGGAGATCGGCGCGCTGACGGCCTTCCTGTGCAGCGAGGCGGCGCAGACGATCACCGGCACCGCCATGCCGATCGACGGCGGCTGGACGGCTCACTGAAAACCAGGGGAGGACAAGATGCTCAATCCAGTGGCGGAGCGGCCTGTACCAACACGGCCGCAGCGAAAGTCCGACCGGAGCGGCGAGCGCGCAAGCGCGGTGCGCACGGTCAATCTCGCGCTCCAGGGCGGCGGTGCCCATGGCGCCTTCTGCTGGGGCGTGCTCGATCGCCTGCTCGAGGACGAGCGCATCGGCTTCGACGGCATCAGCGCGACCAGCGCCGGCTCGATGAACGCCGCGGTGATGGCCTATGGCTTCGCCGAGGGCGGACGGGAGGGCGCGAGAGTCGCCCTTGCGGGGTTCTGGCGCCGGATCGGACATGCGGCGACCACCAGTCCGCTGCAACCGTCGCCGTGGGACAGGTTCGCCCGCAACCACACCCTGCAGAACTCGCCGGCGTTCGTGATGTTCGATCTGTTCTCGCGCATCTTTGCGCCGAACCAGTTCAACCCGGTGAACTACAACCCGCTGCGCCAGATCCTCGAGGCATCGGTCGACTTCGAGGTGCTGCGCACCCGCTGTCCGATCAAGATGTTCATCTCCGCGACCAATGTTCGCACCGGCAAGATCAAGGTCTTCCGCAATGACGAGCTGAGTGCCGACGCGATCCTCGCCTCGGCCTGCCTGCCGTTCCTGTTCCACACCATCGAGATCGACGACGAGGCCTACTGGGACGGCGGCTATATGGGCAACCCGGCGATTTACCCCCTGATCTACCATTGCGACGCGAGCGACGTTGTTGTCGTTCACATCAACCCGATCATGCGCGACGAGGTGCCGACGACGGCCGGGGCGATCCTTTCGCGCGTCAACGAGATTTCCTTCAACAGCTCGCTGATGCGCGAGATGCGCGCCATCGCCTTTGTCAGCCGCATGATCGACGAGGGCACGGTTGCGCCCGGCAGGATGAAGCGGATGCTGATCCACTCCATTGCCGACGACGAGCTGATGCGCAGCCTCTGCGTCACCAGCAAGCTCAATGCCGACTGGGATTTTCTGCAGGCGATGCGCGATGCCGGCCGCGCCCGCGCCGAGGCCTGGAGCGCCGACTGCTTCGACCGGCTCGGGCACGAGTCGACGATCGACATCGCCGGAAATTATCTGTGAACCAAGGAGCGGCCAGTGCCGCAAGCCAGGAGAGGAAATGACGATGAGACAGCCATCACTCAGACTCGCTGCCGCGCCATCCGCGCCGGTTCCGAGCAACCGGCAACGCCCGACGATGCACGGCGCCGCCGGCGGGCACATCCGGACGATCGCCGATGAGGACAACCGGACGGCGCCGTGGAGCGCGCGGCCGGAAAGCATCGCGCGCCTGACCCTCGCCGCCGGTCACCCGTGCATGGGTCCCCATCCAACCGACTGAAGGGTCGAATCGCCGCGCGCACCTGGTTCCCGCGAAACCATCAAGGCGCTTCCTTCTGTCGCGCGGATGGCCATATGCTGGCGAAGGAGTGACGCGGTCGCCTGCGCGGATTGGGAGTGCCCTGGTGGGAACGGATTCTCTGGCCGAAGTTCTGGAGCAGGCTTTCCTCGCCTGCCGCAGCCTCGATGCGCCGCTGGCGAAGCGGCTCGAGAGGTTCGCCGGCGAGGTGCGCCGGGTCAGCCCGCATTTCGCCGCGGCGGTCGACCGGCTGGTCGCGCGGCTGAACGCGGGCGAGGCCGGAAACACGGCGCCGAAACCTGGCGAGCCGATGCCGCCCTTCGTCCTTCCCGATGACAAGTCCGAGCTCGTGAGTCTCGACCAGTTCCTCGAAAAGGGTCCGGTCGCGATCTCGTTCCATCGCGGCTACTGGTGTCCCTATTGCCGGATCAACGCCAACGCGCTCGAGGACGCGCAGAAAAAAGTTGCCGAGCATGGCGGCCAGATCGTCGCGGTGACGCCGGATACGCAAAAGTACGCATCGGACCTCAAGGCGGAGGCCGGCGCCACCTTCCCGATCCTCACCGATATCGACAACGGCTACGCAATGTCGCTCGATCTCGCGATCTGGGTGGGCGAGGAAATGCGCAAGCTGATGGTCGAGTCGGGCTTTGATCCGGGCATCTCCCAGGGCAGCGAGAACTGGATGCTGCCGATCCCGGCCACTTTCGTTGTCGGCGCCGACGGCATCGTCAAGGCGCGCTTCGTCGATCCCGATTACCGCAAGCGCATGGAAATCGACGAGCTGGTCGCGGCGCTCAAGGATGCGGGGGCCGGCGGTTAGCCGCCCCGACTTCTCGCCCCGTGACGCCCGTGACGGCGGCGGAAGTCGGGGTCAGGCCGCCCGGCGCGACCAGTCGGTGGCACGCAGCAGATTGAGCAGCGTCGCTGCCACCGGCGACCGCCGGCGCCCCGCGACTCCGTAGGTCGCGACCGTTCGCTCGCATTTGCAGGCAAGCGGAATGCGAACGATCTCCTGCGGCACCGAAACACTTTCCGGCAGGAACGCCAGCCCGAGATTGGCGCGCAGGAGCGGGATCACGTCGCTGTCCGACGTGACGATGTGGGTCGCGGACGGAACTTGCATGATCCGGTCCAGAAACCCGGCGATTCCCGGCGGCAGTTCGATGCCGTCCTGGATCAGGAACTGTTCGTTCTCGATCTCGGCGAATTCGACCGCCGCCCTGCCGGCAAGCCTGTGTTCGCGGTTGGCCACGAGGTCGACCGGTTCGGTGTAAAGCGGCCATCGGTCGAAGCGGTCCCAGTCGCTGTCGAGCGAGCAGGCGACCGCGAGTTCGGACTCCCCTTTTTTCAGTGATTCGGCGACGTCGCGATCGCGCGATCGTTCAAGATGCAGCCGCGCGCCGGGGAACACCTTGATCAGCTGGCCGAACAGGCCGGAGAAATGGTCGAGATTGACCGCGCGCGAGACCCCCACATTCAGCGATGACTGCTCCCCGCTCGTCAGGGTCCGGGCCAGGGACTTGGCCGACTGCGCCGACTCGTAGCTCTGCTCGAGCAGCGGCAGCAGGCGCTGGCCGAGCTCGGTCAGGTGCGACAGCGTGCGCTCGCGCCGGATCAGCTCGCCGCCAAGCTCGGCCTCGAGGTTCTGAATCGCCCGGGTGAGGCTCGGCTGGGTGACGTTGCATTCTTCGGCGGCACGGGTGAAATTGAGGGTGCGCGAAACCGCGAGGAAATAACGAATCTGGTGCATTTCCATTGCTGCGATCCGCAACAGACCCGCCACACGCGGCACGAAAGCCGACAAAGCCAAGATTTATGACCCACTTCACCCAGCCGCGCCAGCGCCATGAAATGACACAATTGTGATGGCCCCTGCCTGGCCAACCGGGCTCATTCGCTGGAGTCGTGGATGACGACGCCCTCCAGGTGATCGAATTCGCCCTCCCAGGGCTTGTCGGCGAGCACGTGCCGGCCATGCTCGTAGCCGGCCTGCCAGCGGCTGGCGATGCCCGAGCGGCTGAAGTCGATGTCCTTGGTGTGATCCTCGCCGTCGAGCCGCGGCGAGAGCAGCCGCACCAGATGCATGATCGTGCTGCAGCCATAAGAGGTGAGTTCCTGCACCATCGGATCGCCGCGCATCTCGTCGGGCACGTATCGGGCGAGTTCGCGCACGACGTGACGAAGGCGATGGATCTGCTCCTGGCGAGCGACGTGGCTCTTGCCGCGGCTCGCATACTGGATGTCCTTCTGGCGCGCCATGACCTGCCAGATCGACCCCGGCTCGCTGCCGCGCGGCTGCCAGACATTGACGGAAAAAATCAGCGAGTCGCGCCGCGGCCTGGCATCCAGCACCACCTCGATCGGCGTGTTGGAATAGATGCCGCCATCCCAATAGGGCTCGCCATCGATACGCACCGCGGGAAAGGCGGGCGGCAGGGCGCCTGACGCCATGACGTGGCGGACGTCGAGCTTCATGTCATGGGTATCGAAATAGCGCAGCTCGCTCGTGTTCACATTGACCGCCCCGACCGTCAGCCGGGTATTGCCGGCGTTCAGATGGTCGAAGTCGACCAGGCTCGCGAGCGTCTCCTTCAGCGGAACGGTCGAATAGTAGGATGCCTGCTCGATATTCGCGGGGAAGTCGAGGCCGAGAAGGGCGCGCGGGTTGGGCGAGAAGAAGCCCGCGACCCCGCGCGAGATCGTGGTCCAGTTGCAAAGCGCGTTGGCGAACGGCAGCCCGGGCAGGAAGGCATCGAAACTGGCTGCGGACGTGACCATGTCCCAGAACTGGCCGAGCCGCGCCAGCCGGTTCTCAGGCCGGTTTCCGGCGATGATGGCACCGTTGATCGCGCCGATCGACGTGCCGATCACCCAGTCGGGCTCGATACCGCCTTCGATCAGCGCCTGATAGACCCCGGCCTGATAGGCGCCGAGTGCGCCACCGCCCTGGAGCACGAGGACAGTCTGGCGGGCCGGTGTGCCGCCGGCGCTGGCGGCTGACCCGGCCTTCCCGTCGGATGCCGATACCGAATTGCGAGCTGTGACCATCGCCGTCTCCATTGAGGTTGGGCCCGCCGCCGACCCGTCCGATCGGCGCGTGGGCACATGCGGCCGTTTGCCGGCGGTGCATGAGCCGCCATGTCCGGCCCTGCCAAGAGCGGCCTCGGCATCCGTCCTCACCACCCAGTTTGAGGGTTCGAGGGTTCAGGGGGAAATGCGGATGAAGCATGCATTCCATAGCCGGAGCCGGTTGGCCGGGCCGGCCGGGCGCCGGCGCCCGGCCCGCGGACGGATCAATCGGCGACCCGCGATCGAACCGAACCGGTTCAGCCCCTCGCGCGCGAACTCCATGATACATTGAAGCCAATAAAGGGGAATGGGAGGAAGCCATGAACAACCCCGACATCCGTCTCCTCGTCGCATTGATACTGGGGCTCTGCGTCCCCGGCGCGGCTTCCGCCGGCCCGGCCGGCGATGTCAACGCCGCCCTCCAGCGCGGCGACTACGCGGCCGCGGCGCCGATGCTGCACGAATTGTCGCAGCAGGGCATGCCCGAAGCCCAGCACAACCTGGCCAGACTCTATCGCGAGGGCCGGGGCGTTCCGCAGGACTACGAGGCGGCCGTCGACTGGTACGGCCGCGCCGCCGCTCAGGGCTTCGTCCTGTCGCAGGCGACGCTCGGCTTCATGTACTTTTACGGCGACGGCGTTCGCCGGGACTATGGCGAGGCCGCCAGATGGTACACCAGCGCCGCCGGGAACGGTGATGTCCCGGCCCAGGTCAACCTTGGCTGGATGTACGCGACCGGCAACGGCGTGCCGCAGGATCATGCCGCCGCCGCAAAATGGTATCGATCGGCCGCCGACCAGGGCAATGCCGTCGCACAGACCAACCTCGCCAACCTGCTCGCCACCGGCACCGGGGTCGGGAAGAATCTCGCCGAGGCCGCGGCACTCTATCGCCTGGCCGCCGAACAGGGGTCAGCCGGCGCGCAACGGATGCTGGGCAATTTCCACGCGACCGGACAGGCCGTCACCCAGGACCACGCCGAAGCCGCCAAGTGGTACGCGCGCGCGGCGCAGCAGGGCGACGCGGAGGCCGAGAACAATCTCGGCGTGCTCTATCTCAACGGCGACGGCGTGCCGGAAGATCGCCTGGAGGCGCACAAATGGTTCAATCTCGCCGCGGCCCAGGGACATGAAACGGCGATGAAGAACCGCGACCTCGCCGCCGGCTCGATGACTCCGGCCGAAATTGCCGAGGCCCAGCGCCGGGCCCGCGAATGGCATTCCCGCGAGGCCAGCAACGCCGCGACGGACTGACCAGCCTGACCGTCGACAACCACGCCGGCAGGCATCATCGCGGGGGACCCGGGAGGACCGGTGGGCGCCGCAGCCGGGCCATGGCGACGATGCCGAACGCGGGGCCGAGCGCGAGGCCGGCGAGCACCGCCGGCCAGCCGAACATCGAGGCCAGCGCCGGGGTCGCCTGAACGGTGACGATGGTGAGGGCAAAACCAAGTGCGGTCTGCAGCGTCATCAGGCTGCCGGCCTGCTCGGGCGGGGAGGCATCGGCGACGAGGGCCGAGAACTGGGCGGAGTCCGGCACCACCGAGATTCCCCAGGCGATCACGATCGCGAAGGTGAGCCAGGCCGGCCCGCCGAAGGACGCCGCCGTCGCCAGCGCGCATGCGCCGCTCACCGCCATGGCGATGATTGTGACTTCCGCCTTTCCGATTCGGTCCGCGACCCGGCCCGCGATCACGCACGCGATGCCGCCCGCGCCGATGGCCGAAAAGGCGGTCAGCTTGGACAACTGGTCCGCCTGCGCGGCGGGCATCGCATGAGAGTACGATGCCGCGCTCGCGGCCGCGACCCAGGCCCACATCGCATAAAGTTCCCACATGTGACCGAGATAGCCGGCATAGGCGAGGCGGATGCGCCGGTTGGTCCAGGCCAGCGTGATGGCGCGCGGATCGAACCGGGCGGCGGCCCCATGATACGGGCCGAGACGCACCAGAAGGCACGCCAGGCCCGCCCCCGCGGCGGCGAGCGAGGCGATCGCGACCGTAAACCGCCATTCCGCGCCGCCGGCAAGAGCGAACAGATGGGGCGATGCCGAGCCGAGGGTGAGGGCTCCGACGAGGGCGCCCACCAGGAGGCCGCGGTCCCGCTTTCCCCAGCCCACCGCGATCTTCATGCCGACCGGGTAGACGCCGGCAAGAAGCGCGCCGGTCGTGAAGCGCGCGAGGATTGCGAATTCGCTTGCTGGCGGTGCCAGCAGCAACGCCGCGTTGGCGAGGCCGGCGCAGATGGCTGACAGCGCGAAGACGCGTCTCGGATCGAAACGGTCGGGCAGCCCGAACAGCGCCGACAGGAGGGCCCCGGCGACGAACCCGGCCTGCACCGCGCTCGACAGCGCCGCCTGGCGGGCGGCAGAGAGCGTCACCTCCCGCATCATGTCGGGCAGGATCGCGGCCGAGACGAACCACAGGCTCATCGCCGCCACTTCGGCGATGAGCAGGAGCGAGATGGAGCGGAGCTTTTGGTGCCTCGACAATCGGGGTCCCCGCCTTCGGTCCTCGCCGGAAGGGGAGAAGTCCGGCCGGCGGCGCCCGGCTGGCGTGCCTCAGCTTACCGGGACATGGCGTTCAGCCCAAGGGGCGGACCGTCCAGCGCCGCTCGCTCGCGCGGCAAGGCAGCCGGGTCAACGCCCGATCGTAATTCCGAAGAAAACCTCCCGTTCGCGCCTGCAGTAAGGGCGCTTGCCGGTGTAGGTAGCGAGCTTGGCGCGGGCGCCGCCTTCGGTGATCGAGGTCGAATAGTAGAGCGTCCCGTTGATGTTCACCGAACACTTCCAGCGGTCGAAGGTCTTGCCGGGTCCGATCCTGATGATCCGTTGCGACCACGCCAGCATTTCGCCGCCGCCGTTCCGGGCTTCGATCTGGCCCGGGGACGTCGCGGCACCGGCCGGTTCGCCGATCCTGGCGCCGGCAGGGACGACGAGACACGAAACGAGGAACAAGGCGGCGATCATGCAACCGGCTGATCGGTTCATGGCGGCGGACTCCGGTTGGGCCCGGTCTGCGGGTCTCGGCTCGGCGACCCAGCCCGGACTTCTCGCACCGTCACGAGGCGTCATCGCGCCAAGGCGGCGCCGGTCCGGCAGGAGAAGTCCGGGTCAGATCTGAAACATAGGAATTCGGCCAGCCTTCCGCACGGCCGGACGGTCGCAAATCGGCGAGAAATTTCGCCCGCTCCGGCGCATGTTTCCGCGCGGGACAGCCGATATTCCGGACCGGCCACCCGCCATATCGACGCCGGCGGCTGCGAGGTCGCCACCGGCGTTGGCCCGGACCTCGTGCGGGCGGGGCGCGACGGCGTCGGTGCGATGATCGGCCTCGTTTCCGTCCGGAACCGTTTCCGCGCCGGCGGAAAGCGATCCGGGCGCGAAATTTGACCCCGGCGCCCGGCATGCTTAGGTAACCGCCGGTTCCCGAAATGAACATCCAGGGAGGATGACGCGTGTGCGGCATCTGTGGCGAAGTTGCATTTGACCAGAGCTCCGCGGATGTCGCCGCAATCGCCAGGATGGCCGAGACCATGGCGCCGCGCGGCCCGGACGGATCGGGAATCATCGCCCGCGGCAGCCTCGGGCTCGGGCATCGCCGGCTCAAGATCATCGACCTTTCCGACAAGGCGGCCCAGCCGATGGTCGACCCCGAGCTCGGCCTCTCGCTCGCCTTCAACGGCTGCATCTACAACCATGCCGACCTGAGACGCGAACTCGAGGACAAGGGCTATCGCTTCTTCTCAACCAGCGATACCGAGGTGATCATCAAGGCCTGGCACGCGTGGGGACCAGACTGCGTGGGCCGGTTCCACGGCATGTTTGCGTTCGCGCTGCACGAGCGCGAGTCGGGGCGTCTTGCGCTGGTGCGCGACCGCTTCGGGATCAAGCCGCTCTACCTGAACCAGAGCCGCCGCCGGCTCCGATTCGCCTCGTCGCTGCCGGCGCTGCTCGCCGGCGGAGGGATCGATACCGGAATCGATCGGGTGGCGCTCGCCCACTACATGACGTTTCACGCAGTCGTGCCGCCGCCGAGGACCATTGTCAGCGGCGTCAACAAGCTGCCGCCCGCGACCATCCGGCTCGTCCGGCCGGACGGGCGCACCGAGGACCACGTCTACTGGCGGCCGGTGTTCGAGCGCTCGGCCGACGACATCGAGACATCGGCCGAAGACTGGCGGGACCGGGTGCTGGACGCCCTGCGCCTGGCCGTCCGCAGGCGCATGGTCGCTGACGTTCCGGTCGGGGTTCTCTTGTCCGGCGGGGTCGATTCCAGCGTCATCGTCGGGCTTCTCGCCGAGGAGGGACAGGCGGGCCTCAACACGTTCTCGATCGGTTTCGAGGAGGCCCATGGCGAGAAGGGCGACGAGTTCGTCTACTCCGACCTGATCGCCGAGCGGTTCGCCACCAACCACCACAAGATCTTCGTTCCCTCTTCGGAGCTGATGGATGCCCTGCCGGGAACCATCTCGGCCATGTCGGAGCCGATGGTTTCCTACGACAATGTCGCCTTCTACCTGCTCTCGCGCGAGGTTTCGAAGCATATCAAGGTGGTCCAGTCCGGACAGGGCGCCGACGAGGTTTTCGCCGGCTACCACTGGTATCCGCCGCTTTCGGATTCGAACGACGTGGTTGGCGACTATGCCGGCGTGTTCTTCGACCGCACGGCCGAGACGCTCGGCCGGCATCTGGAGGAGCGCTGGCTGACCGGCCGCGACGAGGCAACCGAGTTCGTTGCCCGCCACATGGCGCGGCCCGGCGCCGCGGCCCCGGTCGACAAGGCGCTCAGACTCGACACCACGGTCATGCTGGTTGATGATCCGGTCAAGCGCGTGGACAACATGACGATGGCCTGGGGCCTCGAGGCGCGGGTTCCCTTCCTCGACCACGAGCTTGTGGAACTGGCCGCTCGCATTCCTCCCGAGCACAAGCTCGCCGATGGCGGCAAGGGCGTGCTCAAGCAGGCCGCGCGCAAGGTGGTTCCGGCCGCAGTCATCGATCGCGAGAAGGGCTACTTCCCGGTGCCGGCGCTCAAATACATCGACGGACCTTATCTCGATCTGGTGCAAGACGCCCTGAACTCGAGATCGGCCCGCGAGCGCGGTCTGTTCCGCAGGACCTATGTCGAAGAGCTGCTGGCCTCGCCGGGCGAGCACATCACCCCGCTGAGAGGATCGGAGCTGTGGCAGGTCGGGTTGCTGGAATTGTGGCTGCAGTCGCATGGGATCTGAAGCGAGCACCGATGAGTGAAGAGCGCGAGGCGGGCACGATCGCCGCGGCGCCGGGGGTCAGGCGCAACGCGTCGGTCGACTGCGGCTGGGGCCGGCTGCTGTTCGCCCAGACATTCGCCGATCCGGTGGAACTCGCCGAGGCCATGCGCGCCGAGGGTCCGGACCGGCGCGACATCGCGTTCTATGTTCACGAGCCGCATGTGGCGCTGAGCGCCGCGCCGCAGGAGTTGTTCCTCGACCCGTCGCACTCCTATCGCCTCGACCTGGCGAGGGACCGCCCCGCGGAACCGGACCCGCAGGGCTTCGTCGTTCGCCGCCTCGATTCCGAGGCCGATGCCGAGGCGGTCAATCGCATTTACGCGACCCGCCACATGGTGCCGGTGCCGCCAAGCTATTACTGGTCGGCACGGGGCAGCCGTTCGATCTCGCTGTTTGTCGCCGAGGAGAGCGCGTCCGGCGACGTCGTCGGAACGGTCATGAGCGTCGATCACCGGCGCGCCTTCGGCGACCCGGAGGCCGGGGCCTCGCTGTGGTGCCTCGCGGTCGACCCCCAGGCCCACCATCCGGGCATCGGCGAAGCGCTGGTGCGCCGCGTCGTCGAGGAGGCCCGCGGGCGCGGGCTCGCGCACCTCGACCTGTCGGTGATGCACGACAATGCCGAGGCCATCGCGCTTTATGAGAAGATCGGCTTTCGCCGGATCCCGATCTTCTCGATCAAGCGCAAGAATCCGATCAACGAGACCCTGTTCACCGGATCTTCCGAGGTCCTTTCACAACTGAACCCCTATGCCCGGATCATCGTCAACGAGGCGTTCCGCCGCGGGATCCAGGTCGAGGTCACCGATGCCGAGGGCGGGTTCTTCCGCCTGACCTCGGGTGGAAGGTCGGTGCGCTGCCGCGAGAGCCTTTCCGACCTGACGAGCGGAGTCGCGGTGGCGATCTGCGACGACAAGGCGGTGACTCGGCGGTTTGTCGCGCGCGCAGGTCTGCGCGTCCCCGACCAGATCGAAGTCGGGCAGGAAGCGGATGTCGCCGGATTTCTCGCCCGTCACCGGACGGTGGTGGTCAAGCCGGCGCGCGGCGAGCAGGGCCGCGGCGTCGCGGTCGGCCTGACCAACGAGGCGGAGATTTGGGCCGCCGTCGAGGCTGCGCGCGCGCTGTGCGAGCGGGTGCTCGTCGAGGAGGAGGTGCCGGGGCACGATCTGCGCCTGATCGTGATCGACTTCCGGCTGGTGGCGGCGGCGCTGCGGCGCCCGGCGCACATCGTCGGCGACGGCCGCTCGTCGGTTCGCCGGCTGATCGAGCGCATGAGCCGGCGGCGCGCGGCGGCGACCGACGGCGAATCCCGAATCCCGCTCGACGCGGAGACCGAACGCTGCGTCATTGCCGCAGGCTATGATTTCGAGTCCGTGCCGGAAGCGGGCGACGAGATCACGGTGCGCCGCACGGCCAACCTGCATACCGGCGGCACCATCCATGACGTCACCACCGAGGTGCATCCGCGCCTGGTCTCGGGGGCGGTCACCGCCGCGCGGGCGATCAACATTCCGGTCGTCGGCATCGATCTCATCGTCAAGAGCCCGCTCGGACCGGACTACGCCTTCATCGAGGCCAATGAGCGGCCGGGCCTTGCCAACCACGAGCCGCAGCCGACGGCCGAACGGTTCATCGATCTGCTGTTTCCGCTTTCGGTCCCGCAATCGGTCACGCAGGTCACCGCCGTGTCATGAAACGTCTGCCCGTCGATACGGACTATCTTCTCGCCCAGCTCCGGCACCTGCTCGATATCCCGAGCCCGACCGGATACACCGATACCATCGTCAGACATGTGACCGGCGAGCTGGAACGCCTCGGCCTCGGCCCGGAGCTGACCCGGCGTGGCGCGATCCGCGCGATCTACCAGGGCCGGGAAGCGCGGCCCGCGCGCGCCATCATTACCCATGTCGACACCCTCGGCGCCCAGGTCAAGCTGCTCAAGGACAATGGCCGCCTCGAGCTTGTTCCGATCGGCCACTGGTCCGCGCGTTTCGCCGAGGGCGCGCGCGTCTGCGTGTTCTCCGAGAACGGCGTCTATCGGGGCACGATCCTGCCGCTGAAGGCTTCCGGTCACGCATTCAATGACGAGGTCAACGCGCTGCCGATCGGGTGGCCCTATGTCGAGCTGCGGATCGACGCGCTCGCCCGCGACGCGAGCGACGTGAGACGCCTCGGCATCGAAGTCGGCGACACCATCGCGATCGATCCGCAGCCCGAGTTCCTCGACAACGGCTTCATCGTGTCGCGGCACCTCGACAACAAGGCCGGCGTCGCGGTGTCGCTGGCTTCGGTGGAGGCGCTGATCCGCGCCGGGGCCGAAACCGCGGTCGATATTCATTTCCTGTTCTCGATCGCCGAGGAGGTCGGGATCGGCGCCGCCGCGGTGCTGGCGCCGGAAGTCGCCGCCATGGTCACCATCGACAACGGCACCACCGCGCCGGGGCAGAACTCCGACGAGTTCGGCGTCACCGTCGCCATGGCCGACCAGACCGGTCCGTTCGACTATCACCTGACCCGCAAGCTGGTTCAGCTTTGCCGCGACAACGACATCCGCCACCAGAAGGATGTGTTCCGTTTTTATCGCTCCGATTCGGCCTCGGCGCTCGAAGCCGGTCACGACGTGCGCACCGCCCTCATCACCTTCGGTGTCGATGCCTCCCATGGCTATGAGCGCATTCACAGCCACGCGCTGCGCTCGCTTGCCGAACTCGTCACCGCCTACGTGACCAGCGCGGTGGAGATCGACCGCGACGCCGCCGAAACGTCGGGCATCAGCGGGTTCACGCGCCAGCCGAGCGAGGAGGCCGAAGAGGCCCACGTCCTGCCCGAGGACAAGATCGGCGAGATGTGAGCATCTCCGGCCTGGATGAGAGCCGGGCCGGCCCGGTCGCAGGCCCTCGACGACCTTGCGCAAGCGAGTCCGCACCCTGCCGACCACTTCGCCGGCACGACCCGGGAGCGACGCCTCTCGATGCACGAGGTTCGGGTTCGGCCCCCGGCGCGAGCAAGGGCACACCTCAGCGGATGACCCGCCATTCCCCCTCGATCATCGACCACCACTCCCCGGCGCGGACGGCGCCCGACATGCCCTCGCTCTCGAACTCGAGATTGATGGGCGGACCTCCGTCCGGCCCCTTGACGCGGAACAGCCTTCCATCGAGATAGCCGGCGATCGAAAGAGCTGGCAGCTCCTTGAGCGTGCCCTCTTCCAGGATCGGACCGAGTTCCTCGCGGAAGATTTCGGTGGTCAGCCCGCTGGCGATTTCCTGATCGGCCAGGAACGGCCGGGACATGGCGATGATCTTGTCCATGTCCGCACCCGCGAAGGCCTCGTGGAACGCCGAGACCTCATCCTCGAGCCCCGCCGCCTCGTCCTGCGGGGTGGCGCGCAACCACGCCCATTCCGGCAGACCTTCCGCCTCGAACGTGCCCCTCGCCTCACCCTTTTCGTTCTGCTCGAGGGTGAACACCGGCCCGTCGCTGGTGAACTCCTGCACCTCGAGCTTCGCCCATCCGCTGTCGTTCACGGGCTCGACGGTCAGCACGATCTCGTTCGGCCCGTTGACCATCCAGTCGGTGAAATTCATGCTCGTTCCGCCGGAGCCGCCTTCGCCGGCGCTGAACTCCGTGACCGGCACACCGTTCACGTGAACCGCGCCGCTCGAGGCCACATAGTTGACGACGCCGCCGATCTGCGGAATGTCCGCGCCGACCGCCCGGCCGGATACGAGGAAACTCGGCGCCGCGGCGACGAGCGCCGCCACCGCGGTGAACAACATCGATCTCATCGGTCCCTCCCCTCGAAGTTCCCGGCAAGATTAAGCCGACCGCGACCCACCCCGCCACCCGCGCCCGAGCCCGTGTCTGCGTTCCCGTCTGCCGGCCGGCGCCGTCCGGCCAGGCCCGCGAGCCACGGCGGCGGCTGACGGACCGGCCTACCAGGCGTGGTTCCGGGCGCCGGCGACCGGACCGAATTCCCGGTTGTAGAGCGCCGACCGCTGCGGCGCCGCCCGTGCGATCGCCTGGCCGAGCTGCGCCGCCGGCCCGGTCACGAGGCTTGCCGCCGCCGCGCCCGCCGGCCCCTCGCCGCGGTTCGCCAGGCGCTCGAGCACGTCCTCGAGCGCGCGCGCCGCCGCGCTCACCTCGGCAAACCCCATGGTCCCGCTCGCCCCGGCGATCTGGTGGGCCAGTTCGCGGAACTCCGCCATCTCGGCGCGAGCCGGCTCGGGTCGCGACATCAGCCGCCGGGTGCGGCTATCGATCTCGCAGGCCCGCTCGGCCAGCCACGCGCAATGACGCTCGATGAGCGCGCGAACCTTCTCCCGCATGACCGCCGGCGAGCTCATGCCTAACCGTCCCTCATGCGCCCGCGTCCGCCCTACCAGAAAAGGCGGCGGCCGATCCGCACCTTTGCATGGAGTGGGAACGGCGGCGGCGATGCGAACCTGATCCGCGCGAGCTGGCTGCGGTCGCGCGGCTTGAACGTGTTCTGGAATTCATCCGGCAACGCGTCGGTCACCGGCAGAATCTCGCTGATCGTGCCGTCGGCGCCGAGCCGTCCGGCCGAGACCGCCACGTCCATGCCGGGCGCGATCGCGAACAGATAGTGCCGCGGTAGAAACGCCAGCACATAGGTCTCGCCGGTGGAGATGGTCATGATCTTTTCGCCTGGCCGGTAAACGTCGCCCGCCACAGCGACCGCCGTTCCGATCGTGCCATCGACCGGCGAGCGGACGACGCCGCGATCGTAGTAGGCCCTGAGATCGTCGAGCGCCTGGTCGGCATCCGCGCGCGCCGCGTTGAGCGCCGCCAGCTCGTCGGTCAGCGTCTCGCCTTCCGTGCGCAGCTTGACCAGCGACTGGCTCGCCTCGAAGCTCGCCCTCAACGCCTCGTCGTAGCGGGCGTTGGTGACAAGCTGGCGCTCGGAGAGCTCATCGAAGGTCAGCAGAATTTTATCCGTCTCGCGCTCGCGCCGCTCGGCCAGCGGAAGCAGCTTGGTCACGGTCTCGGCCCGGATCCTGAAATCGGCCGCCTCCGCCGCAAGCCGCGCCCGCCGGGTCGACAGGTCGGCGAGCTGCTCCAGGATCTGCGACGACTGCAGCACCATCAGCGGATCGCCGGCGCTGACCTGCTGGCCCTCCTCGACCTCGATCGACTTGACCCCGGCGATATAGGTGGTGGCGATCGTCACCTCGTCGCGGACCGCGAGGCCGTCGGCCCTGAGGATCACGAAGTCGCCGAACAGATAGTTGACGAGAACGCCCGCGAACACCGCCAGCATGGCGAGATAGACCAGCCGCCCGGTCTGGTTGGTGGTGCGCCGCTGCTGACTGGCGAGCCGGTCCGGCCGCGGGCGTCTGCGCAGGTTCGTGATCATCACCACTTCCGCATCAGTCGGACCTTGGCCGGCACGTAGTTGTCCCCGGCCGAGGCGTTGAACAGCCATTCGCGCGCGTAAGCGGCAAGCCGGACCAAGCGCATGACGACGCCGTTGAAGAGCCCGAATCCGGGAACGAACGGCAGAAGCGGCAGGCTGTTGAACCGCGGTGTCACCATGGAGGCGAGCACGAAGGCGGCGAGATCGAGCACCAACAGGCCGGCCTGGGCGGCAATCAGGATCATCGGCGCCAGCGCGCCGTAGCCGACGAACAGCCACGCGACGTAGAACGGCAGCATCGCCGCGCCGATGACGTGAAAGACGAGAAAATCGATCTCGTGGACGAGCTCGCTCGCCTTGAAGCGATGGGAGAACGGGTTCAGCAGCGCCCGGTACTTGCGATAGCGCAGCCGCAACGCGTCGCCCTCCCAGCGAAACCGCTGGTTGATGAGCGCGCGCATGGTCTCCGGCACGTCGGTGTAGCAGATCGCATCGGCGGCGAACCCGATCTTCCAGCCGGCATCGCGCAGGCGCAACGTGACGTCGAGGTCCTCTCCCCCGCCGACATCGATGCCGTTGACCCGGTCGATGGCGGCGCGGCGAAAGGCGCCGAAGGCGCCCGAAACGCAGACCACCTGATCGGTCAGCAGCGAGGCCTGCTTGCCGAGCGAAATCGTGATCAGATACTCGATCGCCTGAAAGCTCGCGACCAGGCTCCGGCCCGGATCGCGCACCAGAATGTTGCCCGACACCGCGCCGACCCCGGCCTCGCGGAACGGCGCCACGATCTCCCTGATCGCATGGCGGTCGTAGGAGCAGTCGCAGTCGACATTGACGATGATGTCGCCGCTGGCCCAGCGAAGGCCCAGGTTGGTTGCCGCGGACTTGCCGGCGCGCAGATCGGTGCTGTGGGCCTGATCGATGAGCCCGCGCCGGCGCAGCTCGCGCAGTTTTTCCGGCATGCCGTCGCTCGACCCGTCGCTGACGACGATGATCTCGTCTGGCGCCCGGCTCTGCTCGCGCAGCGACATGACGCACCGCTCGATGGCTTGGCGCTCGTTGTGGCCGGCGACGACGACGCTGATGCGATGTCCGGCGAGCGGGGCTGGCGGCGCGAGGCCGGACTTCGCCGCCTGGATCGCGGCGGCGATGAACGACAGCGTGTAGCGCGGGATCTCGAACAGCACCGTGAACCAGAACAGGGCCAGCAGGCTGGCCCCGCTTTGGGCGCCGAGATAGGCGAGCCCGTCCTCGACCGCGCCCGGCATCACGCGAATTCTTCCGCGCTGTGCACGCGCATCTCGACCCCGAGATCGTGTTCCAGAAGATCGCCGGCTTCGATCCGCGCGACTTCGAGTCCGGCATGGGACTCGCCCGACCGGATGGCCGCGAGCAGGGCGAAGTCGTAGGTCTGGCCGCGGAACACGCGATCGCCCTCGCGCAGTCCGTTGCGCAGATTTTCGACGAACAGATCGCGCGCCTTGGTGAACTGCCGCGGCCCGGCCTCGTGCGCGATCTCGCGCTCGTTGCGATAGGAGATCTCGACCATCGTGAACGGCGTGCCGTTTTCGGTGAACTTCTTCACCTCGTCATTGAGCGCGATCACCAGCGCCAGCGGCATCTCGGCAAAGCGCAGCAGACCCCGGGCCGTTCCGAGCGCGGCCCGTCCGCCCTCGACATAGGCTCTCGCCGCCTCGGTCGGCCGGTAGCTCTCGACGTCGGCCGTGCGCACCGTGTCGCCGGTGAAGTTCGCCCCGCAATCGAGACAGACGAAACCGACGCTCGCCTCGAACGCGCTCTCGCCGCAGCCGAGGCACTTCAGCACCGTCCCGGGCTTGTCATAGTCGACGCTGAAATGCGCGAGCTCGAGGCGGCACTTCGGGCAGACCAGGTCGTCACCCTGGCGAAAGTCCGATTCCGGCCCCTGATACGCGCATTTGAAATGGTGCAGATACGCCTCTTCGACGAGGTTCGCCGAATGGCACGTCGTGCAGATTTCGCGCACGTTGAACCGCGAGGACCCGCACCGGTCGCACACATGCATGCGGTCGAAGAATTCCCGCGCCAGAAGGCCGCGGGCCGCGAGCCGTGCGGCGCTCTGCACCGTCTGGGCGCTGGCCAGGGTCGTGTTGAACGCGACCAGAGACGGCTCGCCCGCGTCATGGCGCGGCGCGAGGTCGGCGCCCGAGGCGAACACGCGCGCCAGCAGCTTGTCATCGACATCGTCGCTGTAGAGGAGATCGGGATGAACCCGCGCGCGGCGGTCGTGAAAATCCGACACCAGACGGCGTACGAGGTCCCGGTCGCCGCCGGCGAGCCGGGAGGCATCGAGATCGGCGCTCGCGCCGAGCGCGCCGGTGAGGTCGATCACCGGCAGCACATGGAGCGACTTGGTGCGCCAGATGACGGCGAGCGCCTCGCCCCGCGGCGGTTCACGGATCACGATCGCGTCGAAGGAATCGCTTCCGAGCGAGGCCTGCAGCCCCCGCGCCGACGGTCCTTGGCCGGAGAAGTCGTCGGGCCAGCAGAGGAAGTTGAATTCCTCGCCCGCGATCGTCTGCGGCATCTCCGGACCCGGCCGCATCACCGACGTGTTGTGAAGGCTCGCCGCGGCGGGCGGGCCGGGACAGACCCGCACCTGCCTCGCCTCGCCCTCGATCACCTCGCAGATGCTGTCGAGATCGAGCGGCTTGGGCAGCAGCGTGTCGAACGTTTCGCAATCGCGGGCGTTCTGGAGCAGGCCCTTCATGTCCGAGGTGATGGCGATGAACCGCGGCCCCCGGGCATTCCCCGTTCGCGACCGGAACGAGCTTGCCACCTCGAGGCCGTCCATCTTCGGCAGATGGAAGTCCATCAGGACAGCGTCGTAATTGTTCTTCTGCAGGGCTTCCAGCGCCGCTTCGCCATTGTCGACGATATCGACCTCGTGGCCGCGCTCGCAGAGCAGCAGGCGCAAGAGATCGTTGGTGACGGCATTGTCTTCCGCAGTCAGCACGCGGCGCGGGCGCGCCGCCTCGGACGCAGGAGCAACCAGTTTTCCGCCGCCGACATGCAAAACTCCCCGCGAGCGGCGCAGGCATGCGCACACGCGCGCGCTTCGTCTCGATTTCCCAAACCCTAAGCACGCGGCGTGAATCAAACTCTAATCGGCACCGGTTCGCGGGCCGGCGCGCCGATATGTGATGAACGATCGGTGAATCAGGCGGCTCTCGCGCCCGTGGCGTGATCGTGACCGGCCGCCGGCAGCTCGAAAGAGAAGGTCGCCCCGCGCCCCGGTTCGGAGTCGAGCCTGATCTGGGCGCCGTGAAGCCGGAGGATCGACCGGCAGATGCTGAGGCCGAGCCCGGTGCCCTTCTGCACCGCGCTGCCGGCGCCGCCCGCCTGCTCGAACCGGTTGAAGATCCGCGCCTGCGCGTCCCTGGCGATTCCGATGCCCTGGTCGATCACCGACACCCGGATCAGCGCGCCGGTCCGCTCCACCCTCACCACCACCTCCTGTCCGGCCCTGGAGAACTTGACCGCGTTGGAGAGCAGGTTGGAGAGCACCTGTTGAATGCGCCCGGCATCGATGCTGGCGATCGCCGGCTGTTCCGGAGTCTCCAGCCGGCAGGAGACGTGGTGCATGGCCGCGAACTGGGAATCGGCCTCGATCGCTTCGCGTGCGACCCGGTTCAGATCGGCCGGTGCCAGCTCGATCGCGAGCTTGCCGCTCTCGAGCCGTTCCGCCTCGAGCAGATCGCCGACCAGGCGCTGCATGCGTTTCGAGTTCCTCAGCGCGATCTGAACGAGGTGCTGGAACTTCTCCGGCAGCGCATCGAGCGCCCTGGCCGCGATGAGCGACAGCGCCCCCAGGATCGATGTGATCGGCGTCTTGAGCTCATGGACAACGATGGCGAGCAGGTTGCCGGCGCCGGATCGACGGCCCATCTCCTCGTTCGCCCCCCCGCCCAGTGGCCGGAACGTGCCGCTGAGGGCGGCCTTGCGTTCGGCGATCCGCTCGCCGATTTCACCGAAGGTGAGCGAGGGGCCCTTCCCGCCGGCCCCGTCGGCGATGCGCCCGCCCGGCAATTCCACGGTGAACTCGACGCCGGCCGTCTTCGCGTTGCGCCAGGCGATCCGGCCGAGCAACGGGGCGGTAAAGCCCTCCGGGAACAGCCACAGCGCCCCGGGAAGCTCGGCCACATCGGGCGAATAGATCCGGCATCCCTGCCGCGACGCCTCGCGGATGAAGCAATAGTAGTAGAACCGACCCTCGGGGTCGGAGACAAAGGCCCTGCGCGAGACCCGCCTGCGGGAACCCGCGCGGCGATCGTCACGAACCAAAACCTGTCCCACCGGGCCCGACCCAACCGTCCGTGCGGCGCTGCACGGGCGCGATCATGGCCGCCGCCGGTTAAGCGCCCGTTTATGCCTCGTGACCTTCAATCGGGCGCCGCGACCGCCTCCCGCCCACGCGCGGGCGCGGGCACGCCGGGCACGAGGGGACCGATGACCGGGCTCAGCCGCATCACCATCGTCGAGGACGATGCCGACATTCGCGACATCGCCGAACTCGCTCTCGCCGACATCGGCGGCCTCGAGGTGCAGCTTTGCGCCTCGGGCCAGCAGGCGATCGCCACCGCCGCGGACTTCGCGCCCGACCTGATCCTGCTCGATCTCATGATGCCGGGCATGGACGGCATCGAGACCTTCACGCGCCTGAAGGCGATATCGGCCCTCGCCGCGACGCCGACGATCTTCATGACCGCTCGCTCCGGTGAGAGGGAGCTGGACAGGCTCATGGAACTGGGTGCCGCCGGCATCGTCGCCAAGCCGTTCGATCCGATGTTGCTCGCCGACGAGGTCCGCACGATCTGGCAAGCCGCCACCGAGGCGGCAGCCTGACGCGGCGCCGCACCGACAGGAATGACCGGCCCCAGGGGGCCGGCCAACCTGTGCGATGCCGGGACTTCAGTCGGCGCGAAACGCGTCAGGAGAAGAAAAGGTTGCCCCTGTCGCGCCGGCAATGGGCATATTTGCCGGTCACGGCGTAAATCCGCGCGCGCGTTCCTTCTTCGGTGACGCCGATCGAAAAGTAGCGCACGCCATTGTCGGCGGTTGCCGCGCAGCGCCACGACGCCAGCGGATTGCGCGGACCGATCCGGATGATCTGGCCGAACGCGACCTCGGTGGTCCCGTCGGTGACAATGCCGGCTTCGCCGGCGCTCACCGGTGCGGGCGAGCCCGCGCCGGCGGCGGCCACGGCCGGCACCGCGGCACCGGTGATGACGAACAGGCCGGCGGCCAATGCAGTGAATGTCTTATTCATCGCGATCCATGCCTCCATTCTGGCAAGATACGCTCCCCGGCTGGAGCGAACTTAATCAGTGATCGGGCACGCTCCAAGTGACATCGATCACACATTCGCGCGACTTCTCCGCGTCGGTACCGTCTCTTACCGGAACATCAGCGCGCAGCGCGGTTTGCTCTTGCCGGCCTTGATGCAGCTTGCCGAGCACGGCCGCTTTTCGCAGTAATAGTCGCTGACGGCGCCGCCCGAGAGCCCCTGCACGCCCTGGACGGCGGCTCCCGCGGAGGGCGCGGGGGCGGGGGCCGCCGGCCGGCCGGCGCCCGCGGGAGGCGTCGCCCGCGCGCTGGCGGGCGGCGGGGTGAAGCATTCTCCCCGAGTCGACAGGCGCTCTCCCGCGGGGCAGGTCTTCTTCACGCACTGGCCGTCGCTGGCCGCGAATTGCGGACCGCAGACCAGCGGGCACACGCGCTCGGGCACGGTCTTCAGCGCGCCCAGCATCTCCTGGCTCGGCGTCGTCGAGGCGAGCCTCACCCCGGCATGCGCGTTGTAGCGCTCGACCGCCTGTTCCGATTTGCGCCCCCAGACGCCGTCCGGCGCGCCCGGCTCGCAGCCGAGCCGGTCGAGCTCGCCCTGGATCGCGCGCGCAAGCTCGGCCGGATCGAGGATGGCCTCCTCCTCAACCTCCTCCGCCGGCGGCGTGAGCGCGGCGACCTCCTGCTCCGCGGGGACCGGCCCGGGAACGCCGTCATCAGGCAATTCGTCGGCGAGACCCTCGCCCTTCGCCGCGGCCGCCCCCATCTCAGACAGCCGCGCGCGGGCGAGGGTCGCGTAGACCGTCGCCTCGAATTCGGCGATATAGGCCTCGAGCACGGCGGTGCTCTCGGTCTCGCGAACCGCTTCCCACACCCGCCCGGCGCGCTCGAAATCGCTCAGCTCATCCGACCTTGCCGATGTGTCTCCACCCGACGGCAGGGTGCGCCCGGAGGCGGCTTGCGGGGTCCCGGCGCCAGGGTCGACCAGAACCAGCCGCGCGCTCAGCTCGTCATAATAGGCCGGGCGCTGGTCGTGGCCGACGCCGCGGGCGAGCTGCTGGACCTCGCTGCGCACATTCTGCGCCACATCGGCGATATCCCGGCCGGGCTCGCCCAGATGCCTGAGCAGCGTCCTCGTATAGACCGAGGTTTCCTCCTCGTCGTCCTCGCCGAGCCGGTCGAGCGCGAGCTGGCGATAGCCGGCCGAATACATGATGAAGGTTCCCGCCGGCGCCTCGACCCGGGCAAGCCCCCGCGTCGTTCCGACGGCGCGCACGCCTTCCTGCGCGAACGGATTGTCCCGACACGCATCGATCACGAACACCCGGGTCCGCGCGCCGCCTTCGGCGATCCGCGTGATCAGGTCCGACATGGCGATCGCCTCGGACTTGACGAAGTTCTTCTGTCCGGAGGCGGGCTTGGGCACGTCGGCGGGCAGGAGATAGTTGTCGCCGTCGATCTCGACCCCATGGCCGGAGAAATGGACGAACGCGGTATCGCCGTCGTCGAGTCTGGCGGTGAATGCCGAGATCGCCTGGTTGAGGGTCCGGCGGTCGGAATCGAGCAGCTCGCTGACGTCGAAACCGAGCTCTCTCAGCTTCGCCGCCATCGCCCGCGCGTCGCCCACCGCCCGGTTGAGGTCGGGAACCTCGTCATAGTCGTTGATGCCGATGACGATCGCCCGCCTGGCCGCGCTCGCGGGCGCGAGCCCGGCAACTCCGATGACGGCAAGCGCAAGGACGACGCAGCAAAGCCGTATCACCATCGCCTCCGAACCTGGCTGCCGGGACCAGTCTACATGTCCCGAGGGCTCGCGTCATCCTTGCCGCCGCGCCTGAACCGGCTATGAACGGCACCCCCGGGCACCGCCCGAGCGGCGGCCCCCGTCACCTCCTGCCGTCATGGGACGAGATGAACAGCTCGCACGGCCGCTCCGACCGGTTCGACCAGGCGTGGCTGGCGCCGATCAGAACCGCGGTGTCGCCTTCACCGAGGTGAACCTCCCCGGTATCGAGGACGAGCGTCACCTCGCCATCGAGCACGAACACATGGTCGAGCGTGTCGGTCTGCTGCAGGTAGGGATGCGGCGCGCCGTCGCCGAGCCGCGACGCCCCGGGCGAGCCCATGGCGGCGAAGAAATCCCAGACCTTCTCGTCGGTGAGCGTATCCATGAACCATGCGTCGGGCGGGATGGTCACGAACCTTGCGAGCGAGCCCGCGCGCGGCGGCTCGATCGCGTGCGGCTCGCCGATTGTCTCGGTGACGCCCGCCACCGGCGCCGGCGTCGCGGTGGTGACCCAGGCGCGGGTCGCGGCGAAACCGGGCCGCGCCGGATCGAACCGCACGTCGGGGCACGGCCCGTCTTCATGGATGATGACCCGGTCGTCTGCGTCGGCGCCGGCGATGATCCGGCGAACCGGTCTTGAATCGGTGCTGGTCATGGTCGCCTCACGCCTCCGACGGGTAGCGGTCGCCGCCGATCATGATGAACACCATGTCGTTGGGCCTGCCCGCGACCGTGCTCCAGGAATGGGTGTGGCCAAGCTGGATCACGATGTCGCCCTTGTTCATGACGAATTCGCCTTCAGGCAGGATGTGGAGCCGCTGTCCGCTCGTCACCACGCCGTAATCGACCGTGCGCGTTCGGTGCATGTTCCAGTGCCGGTCGCTCTGCAGCCGCTCGGACAGCCCGGTGCGGTTCATCTCGGCGAATTTTTGGTCCGCGGCGGCCCGGTCTTCCGGCGCCGCGTCCTCGCCGCCCGACTGGATCAGCCGGTAATGGGCGCCCCTCGCGGGCGGCGAATGGCTCATCGGCCGCTCGCCGCCGTCGCGCTGGTCGGCGAGGTCGACGGGGCAGGCCTCGAAGGTCCAGATCTCGTTGAAATAGGTCGACGTGCCGCTGCCGCGCCAGTGCTGGTGCGGATTGGGTCCGTCGGCGATCACGCGCGACTTTCCGTTGGCGCCGGTGCCGACGACGACGCGTCTGGGCGGTGTGGGCCTGTCGGACATGGAGTCTCCCTTGGGTTGAGGCTTCTTGGGATTGACAAGAGCGGCGCGCCGGCCGCTGGGATGGGATTGACGCCGGGAAATGGATTCGAAGCACCTCTCATACATCGCCTTGCCGTCGCGCACCGGTATATCTCGGCGACAGATTTTCTCGCCGACGCCATGAGGTTTCGTGCCTGTGGATAAGTCGCTCGTGGATTCTGGATCGCCCAATTGAGAAAACATGTCGAAAAGCGGCGACACTTGTTGCAAATCGACGTCCAGACGTCTAATGATAAGCCAAACGCCACGCAGAGCGAGGTCCCATCATGCCCAATCGACGAGCGCCCGGGCAGGTGAGAGACGCGATCATAAAGGCCCTCAAGGACGAGGGCGGGGAGGCCACAATCGCCGAGGTCCGTCGTTCGGTGAACAGCGCTATCGGCGATGTCCCGGAGTCATCAGTGCGCTCGTACCTGCGCCTGAATACCCCAAAGATGTTCACACGCACTGGTAGGGGAAGATACAAGCTGGCGCGCCGGTCATGAAGCATCTGCCGATCAGGAACCTTGTCCGCGGCCGCGAGCCGGCGGTGGTAAACGGCTCGGCGCGACTTTTCCTGGCCGATTGCCTCGAGTGGCTCGCCGAGCAACCGGAGCGGAGCCTCCAAGCAGTCGTGACCGACCCGCCGTACGGCGTCGTGGAATATACCCCGAAGGAGCAGGAGAAGCTCCGCAATGGCCGGGGTGGCGTATGGCGGATTCCGCCATCGTACGACGGTCACAAGCGCTCGCCGCTGCCACGTTTTACCACGCTCACCAAGCGGGATCTGGCGAGCATGTCCGCGTTCTTCGAGGTATGGGCACGCGCGGTGCACCGCGTACTCGTTCCCGGGGCACACGTCATCGTCGCGTCGAACCCGCTCGTGTGCCATGTGCTCACAGACGCGCTGGTTGCTGGAGGGTTCGAGCCCAGAGGAACGATCGTACGCCAAGTGATGACGATGCGAGGCGGCGACCGACCGAAGAACGCACACGTCCAATACCCTAGCGTATCGGTGATGCCCCGATCCATGTGGGAGCCCTGGGTTGTCACACGCAAGCCGCTCGAGGGTCGCGTCCAGGACTGCCTGCGTGAGTGGGGCACGGGCGGCCTGCGTCGGGTCTCGGACGAGCAGCCATTTGGGGACGTGATCAAGTCGCACCCCACCCGCCCCCAAGAGCGGCGGATCGCGCCGCACCCATCGCTGAAACCGCAGGCATTCCTGCGCCAGATTGTCCGGGCGGTTCTCCCCCTCGGCACCGGTATGATCCTCGATCCGTTCGCCGGGTCGGGATCGACGCTCGCGGCGGCCGAGGCGGTCGGGTACGAGAGCGTCGGCGTGGAGATCGACCCGCTCTATATAAACATCGCGAGAACGGCGATCCCTGAACTCGTGAACCTGCCCGACTAGATCCTGTAGACCCAGTTCTGGCGAATCATCGCTATCCCCTCCCTGTGCAGAGTCGCCGTTCTCGTTCCCAGCTCACCGCGCGGGTTCTTGCGGAAGTGATCCACCGTCACCTCCCCGACGTAGATCTCGGTGAAGATGAGGGGGGCCCGGTCGAAGGCGGGTTCTGCCTCATTGTCGACCCGGTAGACGAATATGGCCATGCACTGGTCCCTCGCCCCATGCGTGTCCACGGCCCCGCCCGGTTTGCGGGTGCTCTTGATCTCGACGCCTCGCTCCCCCGCCCTGACGGAATTGTTCGGATAGACACCGCTGACGATCAGGTCGGGGTGGCCATTGGGGTATCGGTTCTCCGTGAGCGCCCGGGAGTGTTTCGCGAGGCTCGAAGTCAGCATGTCTGAGAGCAGGCCCGACATGAGAGCCGGCCGGAGCATGTCGTCGAGTCGCTGGAGGCCCTTGCCTGAGAAGTGCGTGTTCACGTCAAAGAAGAAGTCGTAGACATCCTGCATCGCTATGTTGAAGTCCTCGACCCGTAGCTCGTAGGGCAGCCTCGCGTTTGGGTTGAATTTCGTTGGGTCCGGCGTGGCGCGGACAATTGGCATAACCAATCCCCTCTCTACCATTCGACTGGCGCGCTAGACACTGAAGCGCTTGGCGGCGGGCGGTTCAATCAATACATCACCTTGCCGCCGCACACCGCAATGTTGGCGCCGGTGATGAAGCGGGCATCGTCGCTGGCGAGGAACGCCACCGTGTCGGCGATCTCCTCGGGCGTTCCGAACCGGCCCATGGGCGTCGCCGCGAGGAAGGCCGCGCGATAGGCCTCGCCGTGCGGGGTTCCGCGGTCGGTCGGAACGAACCCGGGCGAGACCTCGTTGACGGTGATCGCGTACGGCCCCATCTCGGCGGCGAGGTTGCGGGTCATGAGGTGCAGCGCGCCCTTGGCCGCGCCATAGGTGTGCCAGCGCCAGTCGGGCTCGCCGAGCACCGTGGTCGAGATGTTGATGATCCGCCCGACCTTGCGCTCCATCATCGGCCCGAGCACCGCCTGACAGCAGTTGAACGCGCCCTTGAGGATGGTGTCGATCTGGGTCTCGTAGTCAGCCCAGTCGAGATCGAGGAACGGCTTCTTGACCCCGAGCTGGCGCGCGCCATTGACCAGAATGTCGATGGGACCGAACGCTTCGGCGCATTCCGCGACCATCCGCCCGACCGAAGCGGCATCGCTCACGTCGGCCTGAACGGCGAGCGCCGCACCGCCGCGTTCCCCGATCCCAGCCGCGACCTCATCGGCGCGGGCCCGGTCGGAGAAATAGTGCACGCCCACCTTGGCGCCGCGCGCGGCGAGTTTGGCCGCGCACCCGGCGCCGACGCCGCGATTGGCCCCGGTGACGAGGGCGACCTTTCCGGCGAGGTCCATCCCGTCAGTCCAGGTTGATGTCGACGAAGCCCGCATCGGCGTTGAGCTGGCGCATCACCTTGAGCTTCTTCATGATGATGCCGCCGTCCGAATGCAGCATGTTGTAGGCGTTCCGCAGATACATCTCGATCGGCAGCTCGCGCATGACACCCGAGCCGCCATGGATTTCCATCGCGCCGCGGGTGATCTCGCACGCCGCCTCGTGGGCGAACAGGCTGGCCGAGCCCGGCATCTTGAGGTCGGGCGCGATCGCCTCGCGGTTGTCGACCGCGCGCGCCGCCTGCCAGACATAGGCGCGGGCGGCATTGAGCTGGGTATACATCTCGACCAGTTTCAGCCCGATCGCCTGGTGGTTGATGAGCGGCTTGCCGCTCTGCCTGCGCTCCCGGGCGTAGTCGAGCGCCGCCTCGTAGGCCGCGCGGGCGAGCCCGATCATGCCGGCGGCATTGATCAGCCCGTCGCCGGCCCGCAGGTGCGAGTTGATGTTCGATATGCCGTAATTCTCCGGCCCCAGCCGGTTCCCGGCCGGCACCCGGCAGTCGTTGAAGACCATCTCGCGGTTGAGGTTGAGCCGGTAGCCCATCTTGTCATGGACCCGGCCAAACGACAGGCCGGGCGCATCGATCGGCACCATCAGCAGCGTCACCCCCTCGTTGATGCCCTTCGAGGTGTCGGTGCGGACATAGACGAAGTTGAGCTTGGCCCAGCCGACATTGGACACGAACCGCTTGGCGCCGTTGATGACGTACTCCTCGCCGTCGCGCACCGCCGTGGTGCGGAAGCCGCCGTCGACGCCGTCATAGGGCAGCAGGTTCTCCGAGCCCGAATCGGCTTCGGTCATCGCCTGGGTGATGAGAAACTCGGGGTCGTCGCAATAGGCCCTCAGCCACCTCTCACGCTGCTCGGGCGTCGCCAGCGCCTCGGCGGTCAGGAGCCGGGTGATCTTGTTCGACGACAGGAGCGCGCCGACCACGCCGCGGTCGCCCCAGGCGAGCTCCTCGGCGACCAGCACATGGGTGAACAGGTCATCGATGCCGCCGCCGCCGTACTCCTGCGGGATCGACATGGTGCGAAGCCCCACCTCGTCCATTTTCCGCAGCAGCCTCGGCATGTAGACCGCGTCGGCCGGATCGCTCGCGTGGTCGAGCTCCATCGCGATCGGACGGATCTCCTTTTCGGCGAACCGATGCGCCAGTTCCTGGATCGCGATCTGCTCGTCGGTGAGCTCGCCGTCGATCATCGCTTGCGCCCTCCTTGTGAATGCTGCCCGGCTCCCCGGACGCATTGCCGGTCCGGCGCGAACGCCGGCGACCATACCGCCGCCGAAGGCGACATCAAATGGCCGCCGCCATCACGCAAGGTGGCGTTCGGTCCTTAACCAGCCTTCGATCATGACGGTTTGGTGAGAGATTAAATGAGCTTGGCGCATTGACCCGGTCCTGATCACATGCTCAAATCGAATGTGGCGTGCTCAATGACGCTGAGACAGCATTAAACATGGGAGGACGTAATGGTATCGAAAGCGCTTGGACCGGTGGTCCTTGGTGCTGCCGTTGGCGCGATGGCGCTCGGCGTCGCGACGGCCACTCCGGCCGGTGCGATGTCGCATGGTGAGATGAAGGAAATCAACATCATCACCTCGAACAGCGCATCGTGCGGCAACTATCCGCAGTTTATTGGCACGGAGCTCGGCATTGCCGCGGATCGTGGCCTCACCTGGAACCTGATGAATTCCGAGACGACGATCCCGTTCGTCGCGTTCCTTGACACCAAGGACGCGGAGTTCGTGATGCTCGACTCGGCCCAGGTCCTGCAGATGGCGAATGCCAAACAGCCGCACTCGGTGGTCTACGAGGTCTACACCTTCGCGACCGAGGGCGTCGTGGTTCCGGCCGACAGCCCGATCAAGGGCCTGTCGCAGCTCAGGGACGTGACGATCGGCCTTGCCAGTGACCGTGACCAGATCACCACCATCATCACCATGGACTCGATCGGAGAAACCCTCGAGAGCATGAACATCAAGACCGTGGTCGTCGGCGACTCCGGTCCGGTGATGGCGAATGCGCTGTCCTCCGGCCAGATCGACGCCTTCGCCGGCGGCTCGTCCGACCGCGGCAACATCATCGCCGCCGGTGTTCCGATCCGCAACATCACCCCGCCTGAAGTGTCCGCGAACCCCGCGAACAACTGGGCGATGGCGAACGCGCGGATGGAAGAAGGCTTCGCCGAGCCGTTCCTGCAGTCCTGGGCGATGTCGCAGCATGCCGGCCAGATCGACACCCAGGCGGTCCAGTCGATCTGCCGCAAGGTCGTTCCCGAGCAGTGGGAGGTGACCGAGGTCGGCGCCAAGATCGTGTACGACCAGGTTTACACCTACCAGGTTCCGCGCGGCCGTCTGCGCGGCGAGCTGCGTCCGTGGGTCTGGGAAGGCATCCAGGGTCCGTACATCAAGACCGGGGAAATCAGTGAGTTCATCCCGGCCGACGTCTTCCTCGACGACCGCTTCCTCGAGGAAGCCAACAACTACGAGACCTATGACGTCGTGAAGTACATCAACGCCTGGAAGGAAGCCAATCCTGACGCGTTGAACTGGTAAGTCGCCGGAACGCTTCGCAACTGATTGATTTCAGCGGCCCGGGCGGGATTTCCCGCCCGGGTTTTTCGTGCCTTGATCGCTTCAGGCTTTGCGCGCAATTAGCGCGGTTCCGCCCCGCGTGCCTCACGCGCCACTGGCCTCGCGAATGGCGCGCCACACCCGCTCGGGCGTCGCCGGCATGTCGAAATGGCGAATCCCGAGCGGCGAGAGCGCATCGACGACGGCGTTGGCGACCGCCGGCAGCGCGCCGACCGAGCCCGCCTCTCCCGCTCCCTTGACGCCGAGCGGGTTGGTCCTGGTCGGCACCGCGTTGTCGCCGGTCCGGAACAGGCACAGATCCGCCGCCCGCGGCATCGTGTAGTCCATGAACGAGCCGGTGACGAGCTGGCCCGACTCGTCGAACCGGATGTCCTCCATCAGAACCTGGCCGATGCCCTGCGCCACCCCGCCGTGGATCTGGCCGTGCAGCAGCAGCGGGTTCAGCACCGTGCCGACATCGTCGACCACGCTATAGCGCTCGAGCGCGACGGCGCCGGTCTCCGGGTCGATCTCGAGCTCGCACACATGGGTGCCGTTGGGGAAATTGGGCGCCGTGGCGTTGAACACCGAGGTCGCGATCAGTCCCGGCTCGACATCGTCCGGCAGCCTGTCCGGACTCATCGCGATCGCCGCGATCTCCTGGATGGTCAGGGTCCGGTTCGAGGCCGGGCTCGAGAAGATGCCGTCGGCGAAGCTCACCTCGTCAACCTCGACATCGAGGACATGGGCCGCGATCCGCGAGCCCTTTGCCACGATTTTTTCGCTCGCGCCCAGGAACGCCGAGCCGCACAGCGTCGCCGTGCGCGAGCCGCCGGTTCCCTCGCCGATCGAAACCTTGTCGGTATCGGCCTGGAGATAGCGCACATCGGCCGGATCAATCCCGAGCCGGTCGCACACGATCTGCTTGAATGTGGTCTCGTGCCCCTGCCCGTGGTGGACGCTGCCCGAATGCAGGCTGACGCTGCCTGACCGGTCGAAGCGCACCTCGGCCGCCTCGAAGCCCGGATGGCCGGCCCGCTCGATCGTATTGGCGAGGCCGAGGCCGCGCAGCCTGCCGCGCGCCCGCGAGGCGGCGAGCCGGGCCGCGTAGCCCGCCCGGTCGGCGAGCTCCAGCGCCTTGTCCATCGAGCGCTCGAATTCGCCGCTGTCATAGGTGAAGGCGAGCGCGGTCTTGAACGGCATCGCCTCGGGCGGGATGTAGTTCCGCCGCCTGATCTCGGCCGGGTCGATGCCAAGCTCGTCGGCCGCGACATCGACCAGCCGCTCGATCACATAGGCCGCCTCCGGCCGCCCGTTGCCGCGGTAGGGCCGCACCGGATTGGTGTTGGTGTAGACGGTGCTGACATCGGCGAAGATCGCCGGCGTGCGATACACGCCCGCGATCGAGTTCACATTGGCGAGGAAATTGGGCATGCCCGGCTGCAGATAGGCGCCGATCGCGGCGGTCAGCCTGACCCTGAGGCCCAGGAAATGACCGTCGGCGTCGAGCGCGAGCTCGGCCTCGGTGACATTGTCGCGCGCCTGCGGATCGCTGAGGAAGGCCTCGGACCGGCTGCTCATCCACTTGACCGGCCGGCCGATGAGCCTGGAGGCGAGCAGCACCAGCGGCACCTCGTTGAGGATCGGCGTCTTCATCCCGAAGCTGCCCCCGATGTCTCCGGCAATGACATGGACCCGGCTTTCCGGCACTCTCAGCACGTCGCGCGCGAGCGAAGCCCGATAGGCGAAGGTGCGCTGAAGCGGCGTGTACAGCGTGTAGTGGTCATCGGCCGCGTTGTAGGCGCCGATCGCGCCGCGCGGCTCCATCGTCACCGCGGTGACGCGGTTGATGACGAGCCGGCACTTCGACACGTGGCGGGCCTCGGCGAAGGCCCGGTCGGTCGCCTCCCTGTCGCCCAGGAACTGGGTGAAGCACACATTGTCCGGGCACTCGTCCCACACCCTGGGCGCGCCGGGGCTCGCCGCCCCGGCGGTCGAGACCACGGCCGGGAGCGGCTCGTAGTCGACCTCGACCAGCTCGGCCGCGTCCTTTGCCTGGGCAACCGTCCCGGCGACGATGAAAGCGACGCAGTCGCCCACCCAGCGCACCCGGTCGCTGTTGAGGGCCGGGCAACGCGAGCGCACCATGTCGCCGCCGTCGCGGCGCCTGTAGCCGCCAGGAACCGGCAGGTCGCCCCAGCCGGACGCTTCCCACTCGGTTCCCGTCAGCACCGCCAGCACCCCGGGCGCGCTGCGCGCCGCCGCGGCGTTGACCGAGCGGATCACCGCATGGGCATGGGGCGAGCGCAGCATGACGCCGTGGGCCATGCGCGGCAGCACGGTGTCATCGAGATAGCAGCCCCGTCCGGTCAGCAGCCTGGGGTCCTCGAAGCGCGGCACGCTCTGACCAATCGCGAATTCGCCCATCGCCTGCTCCAGATGTCCGTGAATGGTAACGGCAGGATTGCCGAACCCGAGCGCCAATCATTCCGTGGTGACACCTGCCCAGTCAACAGGTCGCGCTGGCGAACCCGCCGCGCCGGTCGGGGCGAGACGGGCGCCGCTCTTGCCCTCGCCGGGCCCGGGGCCCACAACATCCGGGCCGCCGTCCATCAGACCAGACCGCCATGCTGCACCAGATCGACACGCTCCTGCCGGGGCTGACGCTGTGGACCGTGCTCGCGGCGATCTTCGTGTGCTTCGCCGCCTCCACCTTCGGCGGCATGAGCGGCTTCGGCGCCGGATTGATCGTCACCTTGTTCCTGACCCCGATTGTCGGCGCCAAGGCGGTCATCCCGATGCTCTCGGTGACGATGCTGATGACCAACGCGAGCCGGGTCTGGTTCCTGCGCTCGTCGCTCGACCTGCGCATGGCCCTCACCATCGCCGCGATCGCGGTGCCGATGTCGATCGCCGGCGCCAACGTCTTCGTTCGCCTCGACTCGGCGGTGATTCAGGCGATGCTGGGCATCGTCCTGATCGTCTCGGTTCCCGCCCGCCGCCTGGTCGCCGCCCGCGAGATGAAGCCCGGAACCGCCGGGATGCTCGCGATCGGCGGCACCTACGGCTTCCTGTCGTCGATCATCGTCGGCGCCGGCATGCTGATCATTCCGCTGCTGATGGGCTCGGGGCTCGCCGGAGTGGCGCTCCTCGCCACCGACGCCATGATCGCGACCATTGTCAGCACCGCCAAAATCGCGGCGTTCGGCACCCTCGACGCCCTGACGCTGCCGATGCTGGCCGTCGCCGTCGTCATGGGCCTTGCGATGATCCCGGGTACCTGGCTCTCGGCATGGATCGTCAGGCGCACCCAGGTGCGTCTTCACACCGCCTTCATCGAGACGGTGATCGTCGTCGGCGCGCTGGGGCTGATCTACCGCTCGGTGATGTAGAGCCCCGCCGTGCCGGCCGGCTCGCCGCTGCCCGCTGACATCTCGGCCCGCGCTTCGCGCGCATTCATGACCAGCGCCACCAGCCGGTAGATGCCGTGGACGAACCGTCCGTGCGGCAGCGTCAGGAACAGGGCGAGCACGATCCCGAGATGGACGGCGAGCAGCAGCCCCATCGCCGGCGTCTCGCGCGCGGCAAGAAGCGCAAGACCGGTGATGCTGGTGAGGACGAGCAGGACCGCGAACGCGGTATCCATCGATCGGGCGCCCGGATCGAGCGGTTCCGGGTCCGCGCCGGCCCTCAGCCACAAGAGCCCCGCCGGCCCGACGATGAGGCCGACGCCCCCGAGCGTTCCGAGGATCACCGGCGCGCTCGCAAACCCATAGGGCGCTTCGAGCCCGAGGCCGTAATGATAGACCGTCCCGGCAACCGTCGCGGCGAAGCAGGACGCGAACCCGTAGAACGTCAGGTGATGGAACACCCGCCGCCGGTTCGCCGGCCGCTCGCCGGGATAGGGGCAGCCGTCGCCGCCGCCGCCGAGGTGGCGCAGCGTTGCCGCGTCGCGGATCGCGGTGAGCCAGTCTCCGACCGTCACCGGCCCCGCAGCATCGGCGCCGATCGCGCGCCAGAACCCCCGCGCGCCCAGCCACAGCGCCAGAATGACATAGACGAAGACGCCGCCGAACAGCGCCACCATCACCTGGTGCGGGATGACCGCATAGAACGCGCCGGGCCCCGCGTGGGCCGCGAACAGGACCTCGCCATCGACCATGAGCGCGGTTCCGATGAGGATCAGCGCCAGGCTTGCCGCGCTCGCCAGCGCCGCCCACAGCCCGGCGCGCTCGAGGAGCGGCGCCAGCGCCCGGGGCCAGGCGTGGTCGACCCAAGACCGGCGGCGCAGTTCGGCGAAGCTGCGCGGCACATTGACCGCGAATTCATGCGGCGGCGCGTACTGGCAGGCGGTGTAGCACGCCTGGCACTGGTGGCAGAGATTGGCGAGGAAGGTGAGATCGGACAGCGAGAATTCGAGCCGGCGCTCCATCGCCGGGAACACCGGACAATAGCCTTCGCAATAGCGGCAGGCATTGCAGATGCCCATGATCCGGGCCGCCTCGCCAGCGCAGTCGCGATCCGTCATCGGCCCGGCTCACGCCGCCTGATCGAGCCCGAGCGCGGCCCGCGCCGCGCCGGCGCCGGCGATCCGGCCGAACACGGTGCCGATGGTCATGCCGATGCCGGCGACATAGCCGGCGCCGAGGACGTTGCCGGCCATGACCTCGCCGGCCGCGAAGATGTTGGCCGCGGGCACGCCGCCATCCATCACGACCCTCGCCTCATCGCTCACCCGCACGCCGAGATAGGTGAAGGTGATGCCGGGACGGAGCGGAAACGCGGCAAAGGGCGGGGTGTCGAGCGGGCGCGCCCAATGGGTCTTGGGCGGATCGAGCCCTTGCGTTCGACAGTCGTCGAGCGCGGCCGGATCGAACCTGCCGGGCCGCACCGCGGCGTTGAACCCGGCGACCGTCGCCTCGAGCGTCGCCGCGTCGAGATCGAGCTTTGCCGCGAGCTCGCCGATGCTGCCTGCCTCGATCGCCGGGTAGAGCGCCGGCATGTAGAGGCCCCTTGCCTTGGCATCGATGATCGAATAGGCGGTCTGGTCCGTCTCCGCCGCCACCAACCGCCCCCACACGGCGTAGCGCCTGGGCCAGAAATCCTCGCCCTCGTCGTCGAACCGCCTCGCCTCGCGATTGACCACGATCCCGAACGGCACGCAGTCGAGGCGGGTAATCAGCCCGCCGTCGAAGCGCGGCGCGCGGGCATCGATCGCGACCGCGTGGCACTGGGTCGGATCGCCGATCGCCTCGGCCCCGGCGTCAAGGAGGGCGCGAAGCATGCGGCCCGTATTGTGCGCCGTGCCGCGGATGAGAAAATTGTCCGCCGCCGGACCCCAGGCCTCGCGCATCCAGCCGATATTGGCCTGAAAGCCGCCCGACGCGACGACAACCGCCCGCGCCGCCGCGCGCTCCTCGGCGCCATCGCGCCGGAACCGCACCGCGCGGAACGTCCCGTCGTCGATGTCGAGCCCCACCGCCTCGCATTCGTAAGCGACCTCGATCCCGAGATCCTCGGCCAGATGGTGGTAGCGGTTGATCAGCGCCTTGCCGCCGCCGAGGAAGAAGGCATTGGTCCGCGAAAGCTGCAATGTGCCGCCGAGCGGCGGCTGAAACCGGACCCCGTGACCCAGCAGCCATCTGAGGCAATCCTCGGACTGGCCGATGGCGAGCCGCGCAAGGTCCCGGTCCGTCCTGCCACCGGTGACGCGCAGGAGATCGTCCATGAACTCGCCGCGCGAATAGACGCCCGACAGGACGTCGACAGGGGCATCATGAGCGCAACGGAAATTGCGCACATGCCGGCTGTTGCCGCCGCGCATGGCCCGGCTCGCCACTTCGAGCACAAGGACGCCGGCGCCTGCCTCGCGCGCGGTGATCGCGGCCGAAAGGGCCGCGTTGCCGGCGCCGACGACGATGACGTCATGGTCACCGGAATGATCGCTCATGAAATCCGCTCCCCCGGTCCGCGGTGCCGCGCCGGCGGCTGGCGCCGGTCCCGATACCGCCAACTGAATGCAATCCGAACCGCGATGCAAGCCCGTCAGCCGGCCCGCCGACATGGCCGCCCGCGACACCCGTCCTGGCCCCGCGCGATCAAATACTTGTGATCACGCCTCACCCCCGATCGCCGCCAGACTGGCGGCCAACAAGGGCCACGCTCAAGCCCATGCCGCCACATGGCGCGGTCAGACCGGGAGGGGCAGATGAAATACGCTTGCGCATGGATCGCTCGCCATGGATTCACGGCCGCCCTGTCCGGGCTGGCGGGTCTTTGCCTGGCGGCGACGCCGGCGCTCGCCCAGACCAAGCTGATCAAGCACGGGACCGACGAGGATGCCGCCGCATATTACGAGCGGATCGGCGCCGGTCTCGGTTTTCCGGTCGCGGACTCCAATCTCACCGATCTGATCGGCTATCTCGGCTATGAGGGGCTTTCGGCCCGGAACCTCGAGCTCATCGAGCCGGCCCGGCTGATGGCGTCGAGCGCGGACGAATTTGCCGAGCTCGCCGGCGCGGTCGAAGACCGGGACGCGTTCGCGGGAACGTTTTCCGCCGAGGATTTCGCTGCCGCCCCGATCATCGCGACTCGCTTCCTCGCCCCCCGGATCGTCGATCTGTCCGGACCGCCGCCCTACCCCGCGGGCTGGCGCAAGCTCGTTCGTCTCGACGCTCGTCCGAGTTCGGACGCGGCCGTGGCCGGCGTCGAGCGCGCCTACGTCCAGTTCGACTATGTTCGCTCGCAGGACGACCCCGAGCCGTTTCCGACGCCGGATAGCGCGGACGACCGCTCGGCCGCGATCATCCAGGTGCTTGTCGTGCCCGAGGCCGGCCACGGAACCCTCACCGACGGCGTCTATTTCATTCTGTTCGAGGGATCGCGGGCCGGCTATGTCTCGACGCGCTCCATTGCCGGCAATTTCGACCTTCCGCCCGATCCCCAGAGCGATGGCGTATTCTACGTTCCGGACGCCTGCGGCCGCTGCCATGGCGACGTTGGCCGGCCCACCAGTTCGGGAACCGTGTTCCACTGGGCAAGGCTCAATTTCCTCAACACCGACTATTGGCACGACCGTGCCCAACCGGACGATTTCTTCGCCGAGGCGACCGCCGCCCACGGCGTTCTGTTCGACGGCGGGCGTGACGAGGCCAGTACTCAGTACGCCGCCGCTTTCGAGGTCATTCGCGCGCTCAACGATGAGATCACCGAACACGACGAGCGCGCCGCCGAGGCGCCCAACGATCAAAACTATCAGCTCCAGGGCGCGCGCAAATGGCAGGAGCTCCACGCCGGGTCGGTCGTCCACGCCCCGGTGCTGGACCGCTCGCTCGGCCAGCCCGAGGCCCGCTGGTCAACCGACCACCCGGAAGATGAGCCCCTGCTGACGCTTCTCAGTCGCCACTGCTACCGCTGTCACAACACCATCGACTTCAACGTGTTCCTCAAGCCGCGGTTCGCGGGCGTCGCCAAGTCGTCGATCTCGTCGGTGATGTTTTCGATCATGCCGTTCGGCCACAACCTCAACGCGCACAATCCGGCTGACTCGGAAGCCCTGATCGAGGCGCTGAAACTGCTGCTGGCCCAGGGATAGGCCCGCTCCGCCCGCTTCCGGCGGGCGCCGGCTCAGGGCATGTGACGGTCGAGGAAATCGGCGATCATGACCGCCATCCGGCTCTCGTGTCCGCCGTAGAAATGATCGCAGTCGGCAAGGATCACGACCTCGCATGGCCCCTTGCAGGCTTCGGCGAAGCGTTCGGCCGGATAGTTTTCCGCCGGTTCGCCGTCACCGCGCACGAACAGCACCGGGCAGGTGATCTTCTCGGCCTGGTCGAGAAGCGAGGGCATGCGGGTCGAGGCGTCGAGATAGGTCGCGGCGCTGATCGCGTGATACCAGCCGGGCAGCAGCAGAAGGTCCCGGCCCTCGCCGCGCTCGACCTTCAGGCGCGCCTTTTCGAGAAACTCCTCGTGGCTTCCTTGCGAGAAATTGGGGCTGGCGCCGGCCATCAGCTCCGTGCCGCCGCGATGGGCCGAGAGCAGCACCAGCGCCGGAATTTCCGGATGATGGGCGGCATGGTATGCGGCAAGCATGCCGCCATGGCTGTGGCCGATCACGGCCGGCGCGCCAAACCCGGCCCGCGCGAAAAAGCGCCCGGCCCGCTCATTGTCGTCGATCGCCTCGGCGACGGTCTGAAAGGCGCCGCCGACCAGTTCGCGGCTGGCGAATGTCGACAGGACGTCGTGGCCGCGCCGGTTGCAGGCGAGGCACGCATAGCCCCGCGCGACCAGCTCCGGCGGCAGGAACCGCGGCGCGCCGACATAGAAGTTCATGGTGTTGCCATGCATCAGCATGACCCCGCCACGCGCCTCGCCCCCGGGCCGGTAGAACAGGCCGTCGAGCGGAATGGTGTCGGTCTCGACCGAGATCAGCTCTGCCTGCATGGCGCGTTCCTTCCCTGTTGCTCCGTTATCCGGACATGCCGAAGTGGCGCGCGCAGGCGCTGCTGTCAACGCCGAGATCGATCACTCAGAACACGCTCTCGCGCCGAGCGCCGATGAGGGAGCGCGCCCATGGCACGATGAACGGGCGCGGCTTTGACTTCCTGCGGCCCTGGTAGGAATGTGCGCCGGCCGGCGATCGCAGGTCCCCGGTCGGCGGAACAAGCAAGGATCAGCAGATCGATGAACCAGAAGATTGCCGTCCTCGGCGCCGGCGCCATGGGCACCAATATCGGCGTCGACCTGACCCGCGCCGGGCTCGATGTCGTGATCATCGACCAGTGGCCGGCGCACGTGGAGGCGATGAACGCGCATGGGGTGCGGGTCACGCTCGCGGGCGAACAGACGGTGACGCCGGTCAGGGCGCACCATCTGTGCGAGTTTGCCTCGCTCCACGCCGAGTTCGACATCGTTCTGCTTGCCGCCAAGTCCTACGATTCGCGCTGGCTGTCGGCGCTGGTCGCCCCTTATCTCAAGGCTGACGGCGTCCTTGTCGGGGTGCAGAACGGCATGAATGACGCCGACAACGCCGAAATGGTCGGGCCGGCGCGCACGCTCGGCTGCGTCGTCGAGCTGTCGGGCGAGGTGTTCGAGCCCGGCGTCACCCTGCGCAACACCCGGCCGGACAACACCTGGTTCTGGATCGGCGAGCTCGACGGCCAGGTCACGCCCCGGCTGGAGCTGATCAGGACGATCCTCGGCCATGTCGGCCGCGCCGAGATTTCGACCAACATTCTGGGCGCCAAATGGACCAAGCTGATCGCCAATTCGATGACGACGCCGTTCAGCGCCCTCGGCATCCCGAACCAGGCCGCGCTCCAGGTCCCGGGCATGATCGACTTCTCCGCCCGGGTCGGCCACGAGTCGTTCCAGGTCGGCGCGGCGCTCGGCTACGAGATCGAGACCCTGTTCGGCATGACCGCCGGGGATATGGCGGGCTCCGGCCTCGATGCCGCGGTCGCGGTGATGAAGCAGATGTGCGCCGAGGTGGGGCCGCGGGGGCGCAACCACGCGATCCACGACTACATCAAGGGCCGCCGCAGCGAGATCGGCATGATCAACGGCCTCGTCGTGCGCGAGGGCGAGCGGCTCGGCATCCAGACGCCCTATAATGCCGCCGTGGTCGAGGTCGATCGCCGGATGCGCGCGGGCAGCCTCGCCATGAATGCCGGCAACCTCGCCGAACTGGTGGCGGCGGTCGCGCCCGCGTCCGCCTGAGTCGCGCCGAGCCGGCTGAAATCCGTGGGTCGTGGCCATCGCATCGTCAATCCGTCTTGTGGTCTCATGGTTCTCGCGTATGATGCCGTATTACGGTCGTGCAAACGATTGCACCAAAATCAGGGAGAGACG
>Ga0326597_10000999_pt1 | contig 47381 bp, 56 predicted proteins | sample RVTome_12_FD_203789 | JGI IMG/M metagenome (GOLD analysis project Ga0326597, IMG submission 203789) | Soil microbial communities from uranium-contaminated site in the Upper Colorado River Basin, Wyoming, United States - RVT100D185 | ecosystem: Environmental > Terrestrial > Soil > Contaminated >...
GCTGCCGAAATGCGCTTGCCCCACGCTCGTGTATGCTCACTCGCTCCCTCCCGTGCGCGCGCATAATCCCGCCCGCCTGTTCTTGAAAGACAGGCGGGCGGGGCTCCCTAAATTACAAATCTATTGTTTAGGAGGTTCACCGTGTGCGATTATCTCAAGATTGCAGCTGTGATGCTCTTTACACCACGCTTCGCATTTCTCCGCCCATTCTTTCTCGACATAGTGGAAACCACACTCCTCGCATTGATACAGCTCTTTGTTGTTTTCGTTAGTATTTTTGACCATACTGTTATTTAAGTTCTGTCGGCAAATGCCTCAAGAATTCCTTCGCTGACTCCGAACATCCCGCAAAATCAGTTTCAGGATCGTACGGCACGGTGAGATTTTTATTCTCTTGTGCTTCTCCGTCCCACCAATACATTGTTACGATGCCAGCTTCATAATCAGTAGTTGAATCATCAATAAGCTCGCGCGGTATATCTTGCGTGCAATTCTCTTGCAAAATGGTGCGACTATATGCAGTACCGACAACCGGAGCGACGGTATTGTACAAGAATCGCGCATATGCAGTTTTTGTTTCCGTGTCTGAATCAAGCGGATAGAGCATTGCTATAGCAACACGACCGTAGTCGAGGAAATAATCGGTCTGCGCATCCGCAGCAGGTGTTTCGTGTTCAACTCGAAGATGCCGACGACCGTTGAGAAAATTCCATGCGCATGAGCGGTTGAGAGCAATATCATCGCAATCAATCCTACTCTCAATCCACATTTCAGGGTCTCCTATCTCATGTACCTCTACGAGTATAAACTCGCCGAATTCGCCAAGCTCGGATTGCGGCCACGGGATATTTGGATCTTTGGTAAGCACCATGTATGTGTTGTCAATTCCTTGAGAGCTACGCATATACCATCCTTCCGGTAGCTCACCTTCGGTAATGCCAAAGGGATATTGCGTCGCCGTATCTCCTGTTTTTTCAACCGTGGTGCTCTGTTTGGGAATTCCTATCTGATCACAAAATGCCACAACACGACTTGGGAGCGGAATACGAAAGAGCGTGAACAATTCAATGGTAACGCTGTTTCTTCCATCTGTTTCGACTATCCTGCTTTTGCCAAAGAGAAGCGCGATGCGCAGGAGCGGATTATCGAGCATTTCGTTTACCGCGTACACGGCGCATTGTGCCAAGCGCTCATCAACTGACACGGTATCTTGTACAGTGAGTTTTGGAATAACAATGCCAATGAGCAGAATCGCAACAACAATACCGACGATAAGAATCAATTTTTGGTACATACAATTATCTACCTTTTGCCGTACTGGTAGAGTGTTCTATTATTTTCGTTGAGTACTTTTACCATGTTTTTTATTCATACCTCAATTCTATTTTATCACCATCCTTCATTTCGTAGTCTTCAAGCTCCGTATTTTCTTCGCCGTTTACCGTCATGGTAACCGATGAGCCAAACGACATGAGGCCCTTGCCCCATATGGCGAAGAAATTGCCGAGTGTAGTATCTTCTCGCGTAACGCGCGCAGGAAACTCAAGATGGATGGTTCCATCCGGCTCGTGCGTGTGCATGGCGGTCATGCGCATGCTCGTATCGAAGGTCGGCATGCTCGCATACTGCGGCCCAATACCGATATTCGCGGGGATCTCCTGCTTTTCTCCTTTAATATAGATTTCGACTTGTGGATGCCAGTGTACTCCTCGCGTTGAGATAGTGTCAGGGTCGCTTTCTTGGAGCGAGTTTGACCACCATACGCCTCCGATGAGGAGAAGGACAGCAAGACCGCCGATAACGAATATATTTTTCATGGTTCTTGATGAGTTAATGATGGTGATGGTCTCCGCCGCAGGCATCCGACAAGTCCCATATTTCGGCGATTTGCTCGGCGGAGAAGTTTTCGTTGATAATAAGGTGTTTTGCCAATCCTTCATACGCATACCAATGCCAGCAGACGCAACAGCAAGGCCCGCCTTCTTCTGACATGTCCATTGCCTTGTCGTATGTCGCCTGCTGTTCGGGTGTGAGCGTCGTTTGATCGCTGTACTCAATCATCTGTCGCGCCCATGAGGCGGGCACGTCGTACGGGTCGGACGGAATGATGTCATACTCGCTGTACTTTCTTTCCAGTCCCTCAACTTGTTCTTCGTAGCTGTGCGCGTCCATGGGGCCGCAACACGACCCTTGCAAGCGTCCATCTTCAGGCAAGCCGAAGACAACGGCCTTGCCCCCGCCGCAACTGTTTGAGGTTTGTGCGGTCAAGTGCTCAAACTGCGCGGCGAGTGCTGTGTTCGTAATGGATGTGATTCCGTGTTCTTTCTCCGATTTTCCGGTCAGCCCTCCCAAGAGAAAGACAGCTGCAACCAAGACCAGGCAGAGAGAACATGCGAATATAGTTTGTTTAGTCATAGATTTTTTCTTCTTTAGGTTCACACACAAGCGGCGCGGCGATTTTGTTACTCACGATTCCCAATGTGATTCCGAGAAGTCCCACGCTCACGATACCGAACTCACCGCCTTTAAGCGGCAGGAGTGCAAGAGCGCTTGCCGCGCCGAATGACGCGAGTGCCGCCGAGAGCAGGAATGAGCCGCACGCCGCGCACCCGACGCCGAGCGCGCCGCTTGCAATGCCGCCGATACCCGCCATCGCTCCTGATTGCCCGATCGCACCGCTTCGCTTTCTGAACAGATACACGATCATTGCGATATTGATGCCAACAAGAACCGCAATCAAGATTGTGTAGGTCGCCGAGAGCATACTGAAGTTCGTTTGAATGCCGCCAAGGAGCGACAACGTGAGTTTCAGCTTTGCTCCAAGAGGTGTGCTTGAGCTGAATACCACTTTGTTGAGAAGCGGTAGGTTTGGCAGAAGCACGGCGAATACGAAGACGAGTAATGCAAGCACCGATGCGCCGAGAATGTACGACGTACGCGAGAACACTTCGCTCCAAGCCGCTTTTATGTTAGTAATGTATTTTTTCATGGCTGCTACTTTTCTGATAGCGCAAGTTCAATGAGTTGCTTTACCGCTTCATACGGCTGTGCGCCGGAGAGCGGATACTTTTTGCCGCTTGCCGTTACAACAATACTCCACGGCGTGCCGTTGCCTCCGGTTGCGACTGCGTTGTCGAGGTCATTCTGAATATGCTCGTCGTATTTGCCACTTTCAAGGCACGCGGCGAATTGGGATTCGTTCAATCCGATTTCACGCGCGATTTGCGGGAGCACCGTCTCTATGTCGGTCTGATTGTTTGATGGCGTGACCTCGAAGAAGCGGTCGGTGAATTGCCAGAACGCATCATTACCGCCAAGCTCATTCGCACATTCGGCGGCTATTGCTTCTGGTCGCGCCTTTGAGTGAATTGAGTCAAGCGGAAAATGGCGATATACCCACGCCACCTTGTCGCCGTACTCATCAACAATTCTCTGCATGGTCGGGTGGAATGATTTGCAGAACGGACATTCCATATCCGAATACTCAACGATTTTGACGGATGCGTTCGGATTGCCGCGGATGTGGTCTTCGCTTGTTATCGCCGCCATTTGTTCAAGATTTCCGGATTGTTGCTCTGGGGTGGCTTGTGCTTGATTATTTGCCGTATCCGTTCGGTTAATTCCCAAGTACACTGCACCTGCAATCAAGGCACCGGCAATCACAATGGCAATAGGGATTGATAGGTTATTTGCTTTTGATGGTTCGTCCATAGTTGTTGATTAAGATTAAGAGATTGGTAAATAGCAAAAACTATTCGGCATGAATATGCGAGCAGTCAAAAAACCTATTTAGAAAATTTTGGGATGGAGAATGCCGCTTGAAAATGCTTCTTGAAGCGGATCTGAAACTGGTATGTATCGTTTGTAATATACGAATGATATTTGTGAGACGAGTGTCTTTGGTGGTGCGGTACTGCGGTGTGTGGTGAATAGTGCCCCGAGTGCAAGTGCTAGCAAAGACGCGAGGAGTAGGAGTATATCGTTTTGGCTTGGCACTGCCGTAAACATGTTTTGCCACGTGGCAATGTGCTCAAGCGGGTTCATTTGGCAAAGTGTTGCCGTCATGCCCGGCATAAAGCAGTCGCCCGAGGACATTTGTCCGTCCGGCCCCATCGTCATGTCTGCATGGGCTACGCCAAGAAAAGAAACAAGCAAAAACACCAACAGTGCAATGCCGACGAGTGCTTGTATGTGTTTTCTGCCGACCGATATCATTCTTCAATTGTAGCAGAAAAGACATCGTGAATGAAGCCCCGACCGAGCCCCGTTTCCGCCCATTCAATTTCAAAAAGAATCCCCCCGCGAAAAAGGAAAAGCATGAGAGCGGAAACGGGGCGAGGGCGGACGCGCGGTACTCCGCGCGGGGCGGCGTTTGGACGACCACGCAATCCGAGCGTACGAAAAAATCTCAAGCCACCACGCGCGCGGCGCGTGGAAATCAATCCGAATTGTTGCTAAAATAGGTTCGAGCGGCGTTGTAAACACTCACCAGTATCGGAACAGCCGAATTTTTGGGCGGGTTTTCTTTGCCCCCCACCAAAGAAAACCAGTGCGGTTTGGGCGTGCCGCGCGCTTCGCGCGCGTGGAGGGTAAGGTTCAAAAATTCAAAAGCCGAAGATTTTTTGGAGGGAGGATTTTTTCAAGGACAGGTCTCCAATTCTTAATGTGTGTTTGCCCCGCCCACCCATGCGCACACACCTTCGCTATTGCGAAGCTCCCTGTTGTCCTTCTGGAAGGTTCACTTTCAGTGCACCTTCCAGTTGAATTTTTTGATAAATCCGGTCAATGCCCTCAATGTGTTCCCATTTTCTCGCTTCGTTGTTTTGCGCCTCGTCAATAATTGCTCGCCACTCGTCAAGCATCTTAATCGCACCTTCAAGATTAGATTGTGAAGCTTCTTCGGTTTGACGATTAAAACTTGTTCCCCGCGCTCTCGAAACCCTCGCTTCCATTTTTCAATCAAATCATCGGCTATTCGGTTTGTTGCAATCGTGAGTTTATAGTCGCCCTCCAATCCCGCTATGCCGAAAAAGTGCACCATTGAGCTTCTGAACGCATATAGATTCTCTGGCGTTAGATGTGCGAAATCTGTTCCCGCGTATTCAGGATTCCCCTCGGTCAAGCAGTGTCGCTGAACCCACTCCAAGAATCTCTCTCGCTGTGTCCCATTTCTCCCCAAGTATTCAAACCAGTAGCTCGCAATAACATCGACGAAAGTAAACACGCAGATAAGTTGGACGCGCTCCGAAGTATAATTGCGCTTCTTATCGTCCATCGCAAAAACGGAGCCAATATCTTCCATAGATTCCCTAAAGAATCTGAATACCAGATCGTCCTTTTTCTGATGATCGCGTCCCAGTTGTTGTCTTCTTTCGTCCATAAAGTTGTATAATCAAAGTATGCGTTATTTTCTCTACGTTCGCAAAAGTACCGACACTGAAGACAAACAAGTTTTGTCTATTGAAGCTCAACTTGCTGAATTGCGCGCGATTGCAAAGCGCGACGGATTAGATGTCGTTGAGGAATTTATAGAAAAGCGAAGCGCAAAAACACCGGGGCGTCCGGTGTTTGAGGAAATGATGCGGCGCGTGGAGAAAGGCGAAGCGCAGGGCATCGTGTGCTGGAAGATTGACCGCCTTTCGCGCAATCCGGTGGATAGTGGGCGCATCTCGTGGCTTTTGCAAGAGGCGACGATAGGAAAAATAATCACGCACGAGCGCATCTATCTTCCGCACGACAATGTACTTTTGATGAGTGTGGAGTTTGGCATGGCGAACCAGTACATCCGCGACTTAAGCGTGAATGTAACGCGCGGATTGCGACAAAAAGCACGCATGGGTATCTATCCAAGCAGTGCGCCACTTGGATATTTGAATGATCCGCGCACGAAAACAATTGTCGTTGATAGAAAGAAAGCGCCGACTATTCGCAAAGCGTTTGAAATGTACGCGAAGGGTAAATCACGATACGAGGATATTGCGCGCTTTCTTTTTGAGAAAGGCATCGCCACCGGCGCTACGCGCGGGTGGACGAAAGGCGGCGGCAAGCCATTGAAGCGCGAGCAAATAGCATTCCTTCTTTCCAATCCGTTTTACATCGGTCGCTTTCGCTACGCGGGCGAAATGTATGAGGGCAAACATACGCCGCTCGTATCACGCGAACTGTTTGACCGCGTGCAAAAAGTGCTCCGCGAGCGAAGCAACAAGAACCGCCCACCGGAAAATAATCCGCAAGCGTATTGTGGACTGCTTTCGTGCGCTTCGTGCGGATGCGCCATCACCGCCGAGGAGAAAATGAAGTACCAAAAGAATGGCAACACGCATCGCTATGTGTATTACCGATGTACGAAGAAGCGCGGCGTGTGTGATGGCGCGTATTTGCGCGAGGAGAAATTGGACGCAGAGCTTTCTGACTTGCTCTCGCGCTTTCACTTGCCACGCCATTGGGCGCAGGAGATGGAGCGCATGGCGGCGCAGGATGCGCAGGAAGCCGAGCAAAGCGCCACGATATCAATTTCGGCGCTTCGCGCCGAAATTATCGCCCTCAACGGCAAAATAGCTCGTCTCACAGATTTGTTCGTTGAACAGGACATCGAGCGCGGTGAGTATCTGACGCGCAAGCGCGTCTTACAAGATGAGCGGCGACAACTTGAGGAACAAGTCCTCAAGGTTGAACAGAACGCCGCGCATTGGCTCGAACCTCTGCGCGAGTGGATAAAAGACGCTTCAATGCTTGATGAAATTGCGAAATCGGAAGACCTGTCCTTGAAAAAATCCTCCCTCCAAAAAATCTTCGGCTCGAACCTCACCCTCCACGCGCGCGAAGCGCGCGGAACGCCCAAACCGCACTGGTTTTCTTTGGTGGGGGGCAAAGAAAACCCGCCCAAAAATTCGGCTGTTCCGATACTGGTGGACCTACGGGGAGTCGAACCCCGACCTCGTCCATGCCATGGACGCGTTCTACCGCTGAACTATAGGCCCGAACAAGGACCAATTTCAACCGAGACATCCTATCAGATTTTTCGTGCTAGAAAACCATCTCTGCTGGAGCTTCGAGAGCGGGCGGGTTTGAAAGACAGCGCTGGAGTTCAGGGGTCTCTGTCCAACCACATCTTCCGTCTGTCTGCGGTTCGCACGAAGCCTCTCTATAACACGCGTACTCTGCGCGAAATTCGCATGTTGTGATGATCTCCGCCGCTTCATCGGCGGAGACGCAGAGCTGCCCTGAACAACCCGCAACAGCACACCCGTTCGCGACTATCATCCCCGGCGGTTGCTGGAGCGACTGCCGCTCGTTGACGAAGGTCCGGCCATCCTGCGTGCGGCATTGTTCTGGGTACGACTCCATAATCGGATTCCCAGCCGCTACACATTCATCAAAGTTGCTTACCGATAACAACTCTCGCTGTTCGTTGTTCGTTGCAAGCGACATAAGAAGACCGGCGACAAGGAGAAGAAAGATACCTGCTCCGACGAGCGTCGTTGTCGAAAGACTTCGCATGCCCATATAATATCAGACGCTGGAACTCTTTGAGATTTGAGTTGCTAACAGGTACACTTCCCACACCCCGCGTCGTTCAATGGATAGGACGCGAGCTTCCGGAGCTCGTAATGTGGGTTCGATTCCTGCCGCGGGGATACAAGAATCAATCAGTCTCAAACAAAGCACTCAGAGATTCACCGTCCTCGATGCGCTGTATCGCTTCGCCGAACACCTCGCCGACCGAGACGATCTCCATTTTTGAACTGAGCGGCCGGTCTGTTGATATCGAGTCGGTGATGAAGAGTTTCTTGATAGACGAAGCGTCGATGGTCTCGTTCGCCTTTCCGCTCAAAAGCCCGTGCGTGGCGGCTGCATACACTTCTTTCGCACCGTTCTCCTCAAGGAGTTTGGCTGCGGTCGCGAGCGTGCCACAGGTATCGACCATGTCGTCGACGATGAGCGCGACCTTCCCCTTAACGTCGCCGATGAGTTTCATACGAGCTACTTTGTTGGGTATCTCGCGCTCCTTGTGAATGATGGCGAGTTCGGCTTCGCTCATGAGACGCTTCGCATAGGATTGTGCACGCACCACACCGCCGACGTCCGGGGAGACGACAACGATGCCATTGGTCGAAAGTTCTTTTTTGAAGAAGTTGCGAAGATGTGGAATGAAGACACGGCGAGCAAGCAGGTTGTCGACGATAGCATTGCGAAAGTAGCCGCCGATAGCATCGTTGTGAAGGTCCATCGTAAGGAACCTATTGGCGCCGAGCGTCTCTACCGTCGCCGCGAACACGCGCGCCGATATCGGTTCGCGTGGACGCGACTTTCTGTCTTGTCTGCCATAGCCAAAGTACGGCACGACCGCCGTTATCTCGCTCGCGGAAGCTCCGCGTGCGGCATCTATAGCGAGAAAGAGTCGTACCCAGTTTTCTGCCGGCGGCGGTGTGGGCTGAACGAGGTAGACGTGCTTGCCACGGAGATTTTCGAGGAATTGGACGTGTTGTTCACCGTCGGAGAACGCCTTGCACTTTACCTCGCCAAGTGTCACTCCCATCTTTTTTGCGATCTTTTCGGCGAGGCCGTCGTTCGCACCTAAGCTGAAGACGCGAAAGTCCATGTCGGAACAGTATACCAGAAGACGTGACAGTTGAGAATGTGTTGGTTTTGGGAGATAATCTCCCGCACGCACCCTTAGCTCAGCTGGTTAGAGCGTTCGATTCACATTCGAAAGGCCTCAGGTTCGAATCCTGAAGGGTGCACCCGGTGATGAACACCGGGCCGTAGTATACCGGTAGTACGCACGCTTCGGGTGCGTGTAGACCGGGTTCGATTCCCGGCGGCCCGACAAACATCATCACCGGAAGACGGGCCGTAGTATACCGGTAGTACGCATCCATGGGGTGGATGTAGACCGGGTTCGATTCCCGGCGGCCCGATGATATAGTATCCACCGAATGGGCCTATATGAAGTACCATATAGACCCATCACCCGAAGGAAGAGTACGCAAGCGTTCTCTTTGCTTCTCGCTTGGGCCTATAGTTCAGTGGTAAAACGCCGCATTCGCATTGCGGAGGCGGGGGTTCGATTCCCCCTAGGTCCACCAAGTAGTTACTTGATGTTCACTATCTTGTATTTCTGGCTCCCCTTCGGCGTGTCGAAGGTAAAGAGTTCTCCTTTCTTCTTCCCCATCAAGGCCGAGCCCAAAGGTGAAAGATGCGATATTTTGTGCTCCTGCATGTTTGCTTCGGCGCTTCCTACTATCTCGTAGGTGTGCTCTTCTTTCTCTCCCTGCTTCTGGATAGTGACAAAGTGCCCAAGTGAGACGACGCCGCTCCTTCCCCCCTTTGCATGCTCGATGATGCGTGCGTGGGAAAGTTGCTCTTCAATGGTGCGTATCCTGTCCTCGCTCGCCGCCTGTAGGTTGCGGGCCTCCTCGTACTCGGCGTTCTCCGAAAGGTCGCCGAGGCTGCGCGCGTACTCAAGCTGCTCGGCGATCTCGCGCCGGCGCACGGTCTTCAGGTTCTCAAGCTCTGCCGTGAGTTCGTCGAACTTTTCTTTCGTTAGGTAATTCGTATTTGCGTCATCATTCATAGAGGCGGAAGCATTATACCCAGCGGGCAAAAAGGGACAAGGGATAACTATTCTACGTACTCAGGCTTGTGTTCGATAAGCCACTCGAAGAACGGCCGCAGCCCGGGAGCGGCACCGGAGAGCGTTCCTGCGGGAGCCTTTTCGAGAACGACCGCGTACGCGAATTTTGGATCGTCCACCGGCCAAAAGCCGACCGACCACGAGTTTATCCATTCGTTGTTCGGCCCTATTTGTGCAGTACCCGTTTTTGCCGCGATAGTAATGCCGGGAATGTTGAGAATTTTCACGGTCGCATCTTGTCGCTGTGAGGTGACCGCCATCCTCATTCCCTCACGTACGACCTGTAGGTACTCATCCGGAATATCGACACTTGTATACTGTGGAGCGGTCCCTGCCACGATCTGCGGGGTCAGAAGTTTGCCACCGTTTGCAATGGCAGCGGCGAAACGGACCGCCTGTAGCGGCGTTATCTGGAAACCGTACTGGCCGATAGCCGTGTGATACGTGTTGCCGATGCGCCACGGGTCGTCTTCGCCGAACACCTCCGCTTTCCACTCCGGTGTCGGGATGACTCCCTCTTCCTCACCCAAAAGCTTGATGCCGGTCGGGGCACCGAGGCCGAATTTTCGCGCGTATTCATCGATGCGTCTGATGCCCAAACCGACCTGCGAACCATAGCCGCCGCCTATCTGATAGAAATACTCGTCGGAAGAGACCGCGATGGCTTCGCGCATGTTTACGAGCCCGTGCACCGTCCAGTCGCGGTACACGGAAGGGCGCTCTGGGTCGTACGGATTGGGGACTGTTATTGCTCCGGTCGAAAGTATTTCAGTCTCAGGATCGATGAGGTGTTCGTTGAGAGCACCGGCAGCAAAGATCGGCTTCACGATAGAGCCTGGCGCGTAGAGTCCGGAGACTGCGCGGTTGAGGAGCGGAGAGGATGGATCATTTGAAGTACTTTGGACCACCGTCGAGTCCCCTTCGGCGAACGCAGCGTGGTCGTACTCCGGAAAGCTGGTGAGCGCAAGCAGCTCTCCAGTGCGGACATCCATGATGACCGCCGCACCCCCGACGAAACCTTGTCGTCTGGCATGTGCAGAAAGAAGCGAGAAGAGCGTGCTTTGCATCTCGGAATCTACCGAGAGCGTGAGGTCGTCCCCGCTTTGGGGTTCGAGGACCACAATGTTTCCCTGTGTTTGTCCGGCAGCATCTGTTTCCGTCATGGTACTGCCGTTCGTACCAGCAAGCGTGTCGTCGAATGCTCTCTCTGCACCAGACACCCCCGAGATGTCTTCCCGCCACCACGCCCCTGTTGCATCCGATCTCGGGTACTGCACGTACCCGATAAGGTGAGAAAGTCCTGGCGTATCTATATACTCGCGCAACGCGAACGTATTTGACGCTTTGGAAGGTCCTGTTGTCGCTACTGACGCAACGTTCCATGCAAGGTGTGTTCCTGTCTTGTCGGAGATGGTACCGCGAGGAGCAAAGATGAGGGAGCGTTCCAAACGGTTATTCTTGGAAATATCCGAGTATACGGCACCCTTGAGTATCCCAAGGTCGAAGATCCGCGCACCAAATACAAGAACGACGAAGCCGAAAACGATGCCGACGCTGAGGATGGCACGGCTCGAGAGCGGTTGCACGACCCGCCCCTCGAGTTGCACGTCGTCACGGTGCGGAAGATTCGACGAGTCAAGAAAGATGTCTTCAGGTGCGATCTCTCGTACGCGTGGTGCTCCGTTTCGAAACAGCATTGCCGACACTATAGCATTGTCGGTTCGTCAGGTCAGAAACTCACTCCGTAGCGGCTCTAAGCTCCACACGAGCACGATCCCGATACACGTAAAGAGCGGGAGCACGCCGAACAACCCTCCAGTGCTGTCGGGAGTGAACCACAGCAGGTCGACAAAGAGACCGAGTACGAGCACCTCCCACGCTGCATAACGGAACGCGAGAAGGATCATGACCGCGAGCGGGATGAGGGGCGAAAAAAATACTGCACTGAAAAAACCAAGAACGGCAAGTGCCGGACGAACCTTACTGAGGACGAGGTACGACATATACAAATTGAAGCGTCGAGAAATTCGCGGGGATACGAACGTAGACACGCTGGTAAACGTCGGTCGGGTCAGATGAGACGGCCCCGACGACACCGATAAGACGGCCGCCGAGCGATGGCGCTACAACACTATCCCCCACATCGACCGTTACGGCTCGTGGCGTGTCGCCTCGGGCATTTCCCCCTCCCTGCCCCTTCAAGACGATGGGAGCGCCGTTGATAGACGCCTCTATCTCAACAGCAGGTGCGAAAATCTCCGTAACGAGCGATAGATGCTCTTGTACGTCGCTCACTTCTCCGATGACGAACCCTCGTTCACTACTTCCTGCCATAACGATGCTTCCCTCAACAACACCATCCACCTTACCCGCCCCCACCAGAAAGGTCCCGTACGGCGACGAGCGGGTCGAGGAGACGATGGGGGCTGTTACCCCGACGGGTCCTTGTATCATGCCGACGAGGTCGCGTAGTTGCGCATTCTCCTCTTCGGACTTTTCGAGCCCTGCGATGCGGGACTGCAGCTGAGCAACTTCTCGTTTGAGAAGCTGGTTCTCCGATTGCAGGGCATGGCGGGTTGAGAAAAAACCGCTCGACACAACGGCTGACATCGCGCGTGAGCCAATGCCCCATACGACGCTTGTCGTGGTACGAACGAACCCACGAACAATGCCACCAGAGAGAAGGTCTACCGTGACGACAAGAACTACGACGACCGTCGCAACAATGAGACGACGGCGTGTGGCCTGCCTCTCATTCCGTAGGTACGAGCTCATCATCAGAAGTGAGGACCGCCTCCTTATATCGATCTATGTCATCGAGGACAACGCTCGTCCCCCGCACAACAGCGGTCAGTGGGTCGGTGTCGACATGCACCGGCACTCCGAGCGATTCGGAGAGGAATTCAGGTAATCCGTGGATGAGAGCCCCGCCGCCCACAAGGTAGATGCCGCGCTGCATGATGTCGGAAACGAGCTCCGGTGGAGTGGTCTCGAGCACTTCTTTTACCGCTTCGACCACTTCTTCGATAGAGTGCCCTATCGCATTGCGAACGTCTTGCCCGGTGAGCACTATTTCTCTCGGGAGCCCGGTGACGAGGTCGCGACCGCGTGCGATAGCTTCCACGCGCTCGTGCCCCGGTGCGATAGACGCGAGTAGTATTTTCATTTCTTCCGAGGTCTTGTCACCGATCAAGAGTTTATACTCGTTGCGCACATGGGTAACGATGTCAGCATTGAAACGGTCTCCCGCGATGCGCACGTTGCGCGAATTGACCAGTCCGCCGAGCGAGATGATGCCGATGTCCGTGGTACCGCCGCCGATATCAATGACCATGCTTCCGTGCGCTTCGTGTATCGGCAGCTCGATACCGATAGCGGCCGCCATCGGCTCTTCCATAATATGTACTTCACGAGCGCCCGCTGCTCTCGCGGCATCGCGCACGGCACGCGTTTCAACAGAGGTGATGCCGGAGGGCACGCCGACGCACACGCGCGGGCCCAGGAGTTTCGCGTGTCCTGCCTGCGCTTTCCCAATGAGATATGCGAGCATCTCAGAGGTCACTTCGAAGTCGGAAATAACACCGTCGACGACAGGCTGCACCGCAACGACGTGCTGGGGCGTGCGACCAAGCATGTCTTTTGCCTGCGCACCGACGGCGACCACCTGTCCTGTTTTGGTGTTCATCGCGACAATGGATGGTTCGTTGATAACGATGCCGCGTCCTTTTACGTACACGAGCGTGTTGGCGGTCCCGAGGTCGATACCGATATCGTTCGAGAACAATCCCAGCACGCGGTCCTTGTATCTCCGGAGTCCTTCAAGAATACTCATAGCTCATTCCGCAAGGGCCTCGATGATAGAACTCTCCGACACGAATTTCGTTGAACCATCTTTTCGCGAAACAACTTCGACCCCGCCTTCTGACATTGTTTTTTCGGATATGATCAACCGCTTCGGGATACCAATAAGGTCTGAGTCGGCAAATTTTTCTCCGGCGCGTACGTCTCGGTCGTCGTAGAACGTCTCGATGCCATTCTCCTGCAAGAGTTCGTAGAGTCGATCAGCCTCTGCTTCAATATCCTTATTGCTGCCGGCGATGGAAATGAGATGCGCAGCGAACGGCGCCACCTCCTTGGGCCACACCATCCCTTTCTCATCCGCGAGCGCCTCGACGATAGTCCCCATCAAGCGCCCCGGTCCAATACCGTACGAGCCCATAACGACCGGCACTTGCTTGCCTTTTTCATCTTTGTACTGCAACCCGAGCGCTTGCGAGAAACGCGTGCCGAGCGGAAAGATATTCCCTACTTCGATGGCCTTCTTCTCTTGCAGCTCCTCCTTCTTGAGCTTGAGGTCATTCAAAACATCATCGTTGTACACCTCTTTATTGACGCCTATGCGTTTCTTCTCGTTGATATACACGGTATCTTCCCCTGCTTCGCATACGCACTGGAACTCGTCGCTGTACTTTGAGAACGAGCCGCCGGAAGCGAAGGTGCGATACGTCTTTTCGCCGATACCCGCACGCTGGAATATCTTGAGGTACGCACCAGCGCACGCTTCGTAGAAGACCCTGAATTCTTTTTCATCTCTGCTGAACGAGTAGAGGTCCTTCATGACGAATTCGCGCGTGCGAAGTATGCCGCTCTTGGCACGCTTCTCGTTCCTGAATTTTGTCTGGAACTGGTATGGGTATCGCGGAAGGTCTTTGTATGAAGAGATGTATTCCGCCATGATGGCGGTCACCGGCTCTTCGTGCGTGGTGCTCAGGCCAACTTCTCCCCCGTCTTTAAGTTCGGTCTTGAACCACACGTCAATGGCCTCATCATTCCAGCGGTCCGACTTCTTCCAGAGCTCCGGCGCTTGCAGTGTTGTCATCTCCATCTCCTGACCGCCGATGGCGTTCATCTCTTCGCGGATGATACGTACGATGTTGTTGAACACCCGCAAGCCAAGCGGCAGGTAGGAATACACTCCCGCCATCTCTTTATGGATGAAACCGCCGCGGATAAGGAGCTGGGCATTCTTCGCGATCTCGTCTTTTGGTGCCTCGCGTCGTGTTTTAGTAAAAAGTCCCGATTGCCGCATCGGGAGCATTGTACTGGGATACCTTCAGAACGCAAAACCTACGTAAGAAGCCGCACAACGTCGTTGAAGGTGACGGTTATCATAAGGACGACGATAAGGGCAACCCCAAGCGCATTCATAAGTTGGAGCACAAGCTTTGGCGCGGAGCGGCGTGCGATCGTTTCTCCTAGAAGCAGGAACAAACGTCCGCCATCGAGCGCCGGTATTGGGAGCAGGTTGATGATAGTGAGGTTGACCGAGATGAACGCGGCAAGCGCTACAACGTTGCCAAAGCCGTTCTCCGCGGCATCACCAACAATGCCCACCAGGCCGATAGGACCAACAATATCGGAGATAGCGGGAGAACCAGAAGATATTCGCTGCACAATGCCCCAGAGCCCACTGCCGACCGTTATGAACGCGTTCTTTGTTGTAGTAAATGCTTCTCGCGCAGCACCTCCCCATGAGAGTGGCTGTGCACTTATCAGAACTATCCCGATGCCGAGTGTTGGGCGACCCACTGCCTCCGGCACGACCGCGTGCGCCGGGATTATTTCTGCTTCTTTGACCTCGTCGCCGTGTTTGTAAACGAGAGTGAGTGGTTTCCCTCCGCGAGTGCTGACGAACCCTGAGAATGCTTCTGGGGTGAGCTCTGCAAGCGCCACTTCTTTCTCGTCTCCCAGCCAAAGGATCTCGTCCCCCGCTACAACACCGGAAAAATCCGCAGGGGAACCGGGAATAACACTTGCTATCACGAGGCGCGCAGGCTCACCGGGCATCGGTGTTTCGACGACACGAGGGATACCAACATGGAGCGCGACCGTAAAGAGCGCCCACGCAGCAATAGCGTTCATCGCGACACCAGCGATGAGAATGACCGCTTGTACCGCCCGATTCGCGTCTACCAGACTTCCCTTCCCGCGCTGGCTTTCTCCGATGTCACCAAAAAGTCTCACGAACCCGCCGAAGGGTATCCAGTTGAGCGTGTACTCGGTCGTTCCTATCCTGCCGAGGGTAAACGCACGTGGCGGATAGCCGATACCGAACTCTTCAACGCGCACGCGAAAGAGTTTCGCTGCAACGAAGTGTCCAAGCTCGTGCACAACGATGAGGAACACGAGTATCGCTACGACGAGGAGCGCGGTTATCATGCACTCATTTCCTTCTCCTTGTTGTCAAAAAATCTCTCCAATTCCTCGTTCGCAGTATCAACCTTCTTTTGCAGTTCGTCCTTAAGCGAGAACTTATCGTCTTCGGTGAGTATCCCTTCTTTCTCTTTTGCCTGAATGTCTTTCCACGCCTCATCGCGTGCGATGCGCACGGTCGTGCGCGCCTCTTCGAGCTTTCCCTTTGCGAGCTTCACGAGCTGCTCACGTCGTTCACTCGAGAGCTCAGGGAACGTAACGCGTACGGTAGCGCCGTCGGAAGACGTGCCGATGCCGAGGTCAGCTGCAGAGATAGCGCGCTCAATATCCTTGAGAAGAGATGCGTCGAACGGTTGGACGCGCAAACTTCGCGCGTCCTCGACGCCGACGTTCGCTACCTGCTTCAGCGGCATCATTGAGCCGTAGGCAGAGACAGTGACGCCATCGAGGATGGCGGGTGCGGCGCGACCAGTCCGAAGACTTCGATACTCTTTGCTAAGCCAATCTTTGGCAGCGTCGACTTTGCCGTCAAATCTCTTAAAATCGTAATTTGCCATTGCAGACAGTATACCTGCCTGCTGGCAGGCAGGGCAAACGGTTCATAGTTTTGGCACGAGAAGGGCCATTTGCTCGAGGAGCGGTTTGACGAGAGCTCCCCTATCGGTCACATACTTCCGCGCACGGTAGAGTGCCCGTAGCCCTTCTGTTTTTGTCCTCTCACCAAGGACGCGCTCAAGCGATGCGAGGAACGCGAGTATCGCGCCAAGATTCCGTTTATCATCCTCACCTTTTTCTAAGAGCGGCTTTAGGAGGTCAAGCCGCTTCTGCGGCAGCGCGGAGAGGAACTGTTTTGCGTCGACCATGCCCGCTTGCTGTTCTACTTTTGCAAGTGTGAGTGTTTGAGCGCGTGAACGAAGCGTCGGAAGAAGCATCTCCGGTGATGGAAGAACGAGGATAAAGAGAGCGTTCGCCGAGGGCTCCTCGAGGGTCTTGAGGAGTGCACTCTGGGCTTCACGGTTCATATCGGAAGCTGCGATAACGAACACCCGGCGCTCTCCAAGAGGACGAAGTGCGGAACGTTCCCGTAACTCCCTTGCATCATCGATACCAAAACTACGATACGTTCTGATGTAAAGATCAGGGCTCCCTTGCGTTGCGACCCCCTCCTTTTTTAGGAGCGAAAGAACGTCTGGAATTATTTCCGCTCCGCCAGCGACGATATGAGTATTCCCCACTATCTGCATAGATGTTATTTAATTATACCAATACAGAGGTATACTGCCCCAAAAGAACAAAGCATCGTATTTCGAGCAATGAATTCACATCAACCGACCCCAAAAGAAGGTATGAAAGACCCGTATCACATCTGGAAAACAGCTATTGGCATCACCCGATGGATCGGCTCTCCCGCGTCGATCGTCATTCATACTATCGCGTTCGTCGCCTGTTTCGTTGCAGCAGCCGAAGAGTGGATCGACTTCACCCAGATGCTCCTCATACTGACGACCATCGTTTCTCTTGAGGCAATTTACCTCGCCATTTTTATCCAAATGACCATCAACTACACCACGCAAGAACTTGCCGAGGTAAGTGAAGACATCGAAGAAATGCAGGAAGACATCGGCGAAATCCAGGAGGACGTCGGCGAGCTACAGGAGGATGTCGAAGAGATCAGCGAGGACGTTGAGGAATTCACGGAGGACGAGGAGAGCGAAGAGGTCGCCGAAGAAGCACGAAAAGCCGAACAAAAGAAGACCTTGGCCGACATTCAGGCAGACCTGAGAAGGCTCATGCAGGATATTACAAAACTACAAAAGAACGGCCCGCCTCCCCCGCCTTCAAGTGCGTAACGTAGAAGCTGTCTAACGCTTTGAAATAATGGCTTTCTTGTAGGCCTCGAGGTGCTTGAGAGCTTCACCGGTACCCATAGCAACACAAAACGGTGCGTCCTGAGCGAGACGTGCGCGCACACCGGTACGACGAAAAACGAGCTCGGGAAAATTGCGCAAGAGCGAAGAGCCGCCGGTCATTACGATGCCGTTGTCGATAATGTCGGCTGCGAGCTCGGGCGGAGTTTCCTGCAACACGTCTTTCATTGCATTGATGATGGTACGCAATTCCCTTCCGATAGCACGCACCACTTCGTTGGTACCAAGCTCAAGGGAGCGCGGGAGGCCGGTGAGATAATCGCGGCCCTTCACGGTCATTGTAAGTTCCTGATCCACCGGCACTGCCGAACCTACCTGTATTTTTACGTCCTCTGCCATCTTGTCGCCGATACCAAGATTGTAGTTCTTCTTTATGTAGTCGGCGATGGCGTGATCGAGGGCATTGCCCGCACACTTGACCGAAGTTGAGGCGACGATACCGCCAAGCGAGATAACGGCGATGTCGGTCGTGCCACCACCGATGTCGATGACCATGTGTCCTCGTGCTTCATAAATAGGAATTCCTGCGCCGATGGCGGCCAGAATGGGCTCTTTCACGACGTACGCTTCACGCGCGCCGGCCTTGGTGGCAGCTTCCACTACCGCACGGCGTTCCGTGGAGGAAACGCCCGCTGGTACGGAGACCATTACTTCCGGACGGAACAGGTTCCAGCGACCAAGCGATTTTCGGATGTAGTAGCGAAGCATTGCTTCGGTAACGCGATAATCGGCAATGACACCGTCTTTCATAGGCCTATACGCAACTATCTCGTCCGGTGTGCGACCGACCATCTCCTTCGCCTCGTTCCCCACCGCAAGTATTTTGTTCTCGCCGATAGAGACCGCAACGACCGACGGCTCATTCAAGACGATGCCGCGCCCCGGTGCAAAGACGAGCACGGTCGTAGTGCCGAGGTCGATACCGAGCTTGGGTGCAAAAGAGAATGCCATATGCTCGGGCATTGTATCCCAATGCGAAAAAGTTCCAAGCGTTAGGGTTTATCCTTATTGAATTTCTCAGGATTCAATTCGTACCAAAACTTCTTCGAAAAGTGCTTCGCGTCGTCACATACGCGCTTGAGGTAGTAGAGATCTTTTGTCGGTATTCCCTCAAGCATCTTCCCCATCCGAGCCATAGATATCTGTGTCATGCCATCGCGAGCGCGATCTATATTGAGCCGTTTGCAAAAGTAGCGCATCATCTCTCCTCGCTCTGTGATGCGTATCTTCACCGCCGACCGTTTCAGGTGTGCGCCGATATGCTTCATGGCAATATTGTACACCCCGACATCAAAGCAGAGCTTGGTACGGGGCATGCTTTTCGCTATAGTTCCTGCATGCGAATCATCCTGCCGCAAGAAAAGAACCCGACGCTCCGCCAAAAGGCGGAGGAAGTCCTGCTTGCCGATATCAAGGGTAAGCGCACTCAAACGCTCATCAAAGACATGAAGACACTCCTCTCCAAAGAAGAATACGGCGTCGCACTCGCCGCACCGCAGGTGGGAGAGTCATTGCGGCTTTTCATCGTCTCCGGTCGTGCACTCCTTCGACAAGCTCAGGACAAGCTGCCGCGACATCCGAGTAACGGATACGACGAATCTCCCGACTTACCCCAAGCGGAGTCAAGGGATCAGATATATATCAACCCCGAACTCACTAAAGTCTCTCGCAAAAAGAGCAAGAAACACGAGGGGTGTCTCTCCATCCGCGGTTTTTGGGGTACGGTTCCCCGTGCAGAGAAGGCGACCATCCGCGCGTACGACGAACGCGGGAAACTGTTCACTCGCGGTGCGTCTGGTTTCTTAGCGCACGTGTTCCAACATGAAATGGACCACCTCGAAGGTATTCTCTACACCGACAAAGCGGTGGAACTCTATGAAGAACAAAAAGAAAAGTGATACTCGTTTCGCCTTTTTCGGTACATCGCGGATCGCGGTCGGCATTCTCGATGAACTAGAAAAAACGGGCTTGACCCCCACTCTCGTTGTTGCAACACCTGATGCACCGAAGGGTCGTGGCATGAAGCTTGCCGCGCCGCCAACGAAAGTATGGGCCGTCTCGCGCGACATCCCCACTTTCCAACCCACGAAGTTGGATTCCGAATCCATCTCGCAGCTTGAAGCTCGAAGCTCGCAGCTATTCGTTGTCGTTGACTACGGCAAGATACTACCCAAAGCGGTACTCGACATCCCAGAACGAGGGTGCCTCAACGTACACTTCTCACTCCTCCCCCGCTATCGCGGTGCTTCCCCCATCCGCTCGGCGATCCTCAACGACGACAAGAACATCGGAACGTCCATCATTCTTCTCGTTGAGGCGCTCGATGCGGGACCTATTGTCGCGCAAAAGCCGGTCACTCCGCGCACGTGGCCGACGAAAGCTTCCGAGCTTGAAAACCTTCTTATTGAAGAAAGCGGCAGACTGCTGGCACAAATACTTCCGGAGTGGGTAGCCGGCGCAATAGAAGCGCGTGAACAAAATCACGATATTGCGACCTATTGCGAAAAAATAGAAAAGGAAGACGGGCTCCTCGACCTTTCGGCAAATGCCTATCAAAACCTCCTCAAAGTACGCGCATATGAAGGCTGGCCGGGTACGTATACCTTCTTTGAACGAAATGGAAAAAAGCTCCGCGTTCAGATCCTCGACGTACACCTTGAAGGAGACGCTCTCATCATCGACCGCATCAAACCCGAAGGTAAAAAAGAAATGGACTATGATGAGTTCTTACGGTCAGGCGCAAAACCACTCAACATTTAACCTAAAGTGATGGCGGGAGTACTTTGCCGTCCGAGGATCTTGTTCGAGCAACACGAACGTGTTGAGTCCGACGTAGAACCAATGTTGGTACAAACGAACAAATAGATCACAAAGAGTTCAGCGAGTCCCGCAGGCGGAGAAGTACTCCCGCCAGAGCGTTACTCCCCCCAGCGCATGAAGCGTTTCAACATGGCGCCGCTTTTGCGGATGTATGAAAGATTCGTGCGTTTGCGTTTCCGTAGCTGCCGCTCCACTTCTTCCTTCACATCGTCTATCGCGCCGTTCACGCTCTGTGAGTTGTTGCGTGCATACACGCGTTCTTCACCCGGCACTATCACCTGCACCTCAGCGAACCACATGTTGGCTCCATGCCGCATGCCACCGGCATCGCGTCCGAGCTCTACTTCGATGCGCGCAACGTCCTCTACCCCGACCAAAAGTTTACTGAGCGACTGAATGCGCTGGTCAAGGTACTCATGTATTTCCTGCGTGAGTTGGTAGTCTGTTCCTTTGATACGAATGTCCATGTATTTATTGCGTTATTCGCTTGTACCTTCCCATGAGTTCCGCCTCCCCGAGGATATGTCCCTCCATCGCGGCAAGCACTTCCGCCTTTTTAGCACCCGCTTGAAGCGAGAGTTCTGTATCAAGCGCGTACAATCTAAAGAAGTAACGATGCTCTGAAGGTTCGTACTCCGCTGGCGGGCAGGGTCCTGTGTATGCGTTCTCCCCCGCTCCGTTCGCGCCCGCTACTCCCGTCACCCCTCCCTGCGCGATCTCAGTCGTTTCTGGAGAAATGTTGAAAAGCGTCCAGTGGTCGAAGGAGTCGATGCCGCGCTGGTCTTTAAACACTTGTGGGATATCGGGATCGTCCATGAGGAGTGCGAGCGATTTTGCCCCTTCAGGGACGCCAGAAATGAGCAGTGGCGGACTAATGTTCTCTGCATCGCAGGTGAATTGGGAAGGGATGGAACTTCCCTGTTCAAATGCCGGACTAGTAAGAGAAAGCTTGGTCGTCATAGATGAAGTGTTCGACGAATGATCAACGGGGTTCCGGTTTGCTGCGTACCATCCACCGACTATGACGACAAGTGCTGCAATGCCGATGAACACATACGCGTTGCGCATATTATAAGTATACCATCCATCATTTTGGTTGCGACCGAGCACTATTCGTACCACTTCGCAAGGATCACTTCGATGTTCGGGTCCCCTGCGTTCACAAGCTCCTTAAAGCGGTCCACGTCGGCAAGTCCGTCTTGCCCGCGATAGTGGTACGGGTAGACCTGCTTTGGCTTGAAATCGAGCACCGCATCCGCCGCTTCCTCAACACTCATCGTGTACGGAAGGTTCATCGGCGCAAAGGCGATGTCGATATCCTTGAGCGAGCGCATTTCCGGAATGCCAGCCGTATCACCAGCGATGTAAACGCGGAACCCATTCTTTTCTATCACGTATCCGTTCCCCCTCCCCTTCGTGTGACGACTATCTGCCGACTCCGGCAGGTTGTACATCGGTATTGCACGTATCGTGAACCCTTTTTCGTTCGTCGTCTCGTCATTTGCCAGCACACGAGCGCGCGAAGCAAGATTCTCCGGCAACTCATCCTTCACCGCTTGTGGCACGACGAGTGTCGCCCCTCCGATGACAGCTTCGAGGGTCTCCGAACTAAGGTGGTCCCCGTGAATATCAGTGACGAAGACGATGTCCGCCGGTGGTTGCCCTGCAAAAGCTTCCGCCCCACCCGTCGGATCGTTGTAGAAGACCGTGCCATCCCACGTGAGTACGAAGGTCGCGTGTGATATCGGCTGTATGTTCATGTTCGATGCGGTCATAGTTCCTTGTTTTTCATTGTATATGTATGAGTTGAGCCCGTAAAAGGCGGCCACAAGAACGATAAGGATACCGCCAAGCCATGCAAGTGTTTTCATACACACCACCTTACCACACTCTGCGTATGGCCCTGTTGAAAACGCTATTTCTGCTCGCCTTCTTTTTGCGTATGCGAACCGTCGGTACAATCGCACGCTTCAAGCGGCTGTCCATGCTTCGGGCATTCATCCGCCTGGCACGTGCCATGCTTGTCGGAAACCCCCTTACACCCACCTGTGCAAATATAATGACTCACAGATTTATTATATACAGATCCATTCGCCAACAAAGATCACGCTATCGCGCACCGAAGATGTTTCCAAAGAAGCTTGATACCGCGGTTATGACATTGGCGAACAAGGAGGAGTTCGGAGCGGCACTCGTACTGCCGCTATTGTCCCAGCCTGTCTCGCACCAGCTTGGCGCACCGAGCTGCAAACCAGTCAACGAAATCGACTCCCCGTTCGGATCGCCCTTGTGGCAGTTATAGTAGTCACCTTCGCACCAGACGGTATAGCCGGGGGATGTACCGTTGATGGTCGCGTTCGGGTAGAAGCACTTGGTCATGGCGACTGTTCCGCTACCGCCTGACGAAGAGCCGGCGCTGCCGCTGCCGTAAGGATCGACGTACCCGGTATCCGTGGTTGAACACTCAGGTATACCGAATTCCTGCCAGGCGCTATCGACACCAGCCTGTGGTTTCCAGCCCGCAAAATACTTACTCGTGCAGTCGTTATACACGCCGTTTATGAACGTGGTGTATTCGCTGTCCGTCCTGTTCAGTATGTACGACCCTTGTTGCGTACTGTTCACAAAGTTCCACGTTTTATGCACCCAACTGCCTGAGGAGCCGCCTGAACTGCCTGTATCGGCATAAAACACGCCTCCTTCACACTCGGCCACCTTCGTCGCTGCGGCGCCCGTGATCTCCCCCCATGGGAATTCGTAGCGCAGGAGGCCGTCGTCGAGCCAGCTTTCGATGAGCGTGACCGTCTCCGGGTAATCAGCCATGCAGGTCGTAAACGCAGTGCCTGTATAGAACGCAACGTACGTATCATAATTGGTGTCTGAGCCTGTACTGTTTGTGTTGCTTGTGTTGTTGGAGGTGTTCGATGTTCCAGATGCAGGCGAACTCTGGGTCACGCCGGTCGTACCGCCGAGGACCGCGAATGTCACCAATTTGCGTGCGATAGGAAGAGAATTACTTGTTTGTGCGCCTTGGAAAAGCTCTGCAATAAATTCATTATCGCCGGACATCGTATTGGGGATAGTCCAGTCATAGGAACCACCGAGTTCTTGTGTCGTAAGTACTTCCTCTGAGCTTTCGGTCGCTTTATTCAATACGGTGAATTTAATCCATGCATCTTCCGGTGCATCATTGGTTTTCCAAATGACCGTGAGTGTACGACCAGCGCTCAAGAGCATGCCATCAGAGGGTGTGAAGAGAATTATTTGCGCTGTACTGCTAAGAGGCGGCACCGAAACGGAGTCGACGTTCGGCTGGTTCGTCGTTGGCGCAACCGAACCTTCATCTTCGGACGCCGGCAGTAGCTGGTAGGGCGTTTGGACGCCGACAAGCCTGTTCAACAGAGCACGCGTTGCTTGGTCTAAGATCCCCGTGGAGGGTATGCCGTACTGCTCTTGCAGTTGCTTGATCGCGTCTCGTGTTTGGTGAAGGAAGGTTCCCGTTATGCCAGCAGGGATATCAAATCCAAGGCGAATCAGTGTTTCTTGAAGACGCTGTACGTCTGTTCCTGAATTGCCGGTACTTAGATTCGCATTGAATCCGCCTGTCGGCGAGATTTGAGTTGGAGGTGCTACAGTGCCTGGATTGCCTGCCACTTGCACGCTCTGCAATTGTGTTCGCAGTGTTTGCACTTCAGTCCGTAAGCTCTGCACTTCGGCCTTAAGATCGCCAATGGATGATTCGATAATGCTGCGAATTGCAGCAAGCAGACTCGAGTCGCCTTCTGCTACTTGAGCACGTGAAATAGCCGGTGTGAGTAAGACCACCAGTAACAGGCTCGTAAGCACAAGGAGTGCGAGTTTGGTCGTTGCGAACATCTGTCGTCGCAGGCCCATATGAGCCATGATACACCTTCATGAAGTCGTCAAATGAGTTTTCCACAGCAAGAAAAGGATGGCTCCTGTGTCGCATGTTCCATCAACTCTCCTTTAACAAATGAACGCGGCTCGGCATAATGAGGCGTGCAAGTACTCCTCGCTGAGCTCTGGTACTTCTTTGTCGCCAATCTTCGAGCCAGCTATTTTGGCGCGTTCCTTCTCCTTGTGTTTCTGTTGACCAAAGTAATCACCGTTCCCCTCATAAGCCGCTACGATCTTATTTTTCTCGCCGCTGTCGGCTTCCAGATATGCGCACTTACTTTTCGGTTCGAGCGCTTAAAAGAATTCTTCGTCATCGTTCTCTTCCACATACTGGCGACCATCATGGAGCTGTTCAAGACGAGCCCGGACATCGGCTCGTGGGTCTATCCGGCTGCCGGAAGCGCGCTATTCGTACTCGCCACCGTGCCGCTCTTCTCGGGCTTTTTGTACTCGGCGGTCGGAAGCTACATTTCACGCGCGTTCGTCTTCCTCAAACTCTCATACGAGCACTTCCCCGCCTATTTCCATCTCTGGGTACTTGCGGCTCTTATCTACCTCAACTTTTTCACACATCACTTTTTCTATGATATTCGGTACTTGTTGTTCGCATACGTCTTTCTTATTTTTTGGAAGACCAAGGTGCACTTTCAAGTGTACAAGAAGGAGCGCAGTATGCCTTTTTTGCTGACCGTGGTGCTGACCGCCTTTTTCGTCTGGCTCGCAGAGAACGTCGGCACTTTTACGAACATCTGGCTCTACCCCAGCCAGCTGGCACAGTGGCATCTCGTGTCTTTCGAGAAGATAGGCTCGTGGTTCCTGCTCCTCATCCTCAGCTTCGCGCTTGTCTCCATCATCTATCGAGACAAACTATGGCACAACCTACCAAGTGGAAAACCTGACGTACAATAAATAATATGAACAAGAAAGAGATCGCCGGTGGCACGATACACAAGATGCCGACGGACCTACGAAAAGCTATTATTCAGACGTCCGCGGCTCGGGCAGTGTGGCAAGACATTACGCCGCTCGCGCGCAACGAGTGGATATGCTGGGTCACCTCCGGCAAAAAAGCGGAAACGAGGAATACCCGTATCAAGAAAGCGCTTTCCAAAATGAAAGGTGGCATGCGAAGGCCTTGCTGCTGGGCAGGCTGCCCGCATCGTTGACAAGATACTACACTAAAGTAGTATAGTTTAGTATGACTAATGTAACCGTACCACTTTCGGAATCACTGCTTGAATTCGTCGACCGGCAGATCGATGAGCATAAGGCCGATTCTCGCGCCGGCTTCATTCGTCGTCTTATCGCCGAAAAACGCGAACACGACATTCTGGAGGCGCACCTTGAGGCATTGAAGGAATACAAAAGCGGCAAGACTCTGAAGGGCAACCTTCGCGACTACATCGCTGCAAAATAATCAATATGGCGCTGACCGTCGAATATTCTTCGCGGTTCGTGCGTACATTCAGAAAATTAGATCCCGCTCTGCAGGAGGAAGTTATTGAAAAAGTAGGTTTACTCAAGAGCGCGGCCAATCACAAAAGGCTCAAGGTCCACAAATTGACGGGGAAACTCAAGGGGGTATGGAGTTTTTCGGTGAATTATCGGATTCGCATCACATTTGCTAAACCGAAAAAGAACGTCTTTCTGCTCGAGACGATAGGCACGCACGACGAAGTGTACGAATAACAGCTTCAGCGCGAAAGCCGCGCTCTAAGCATTTCCGCGATGTTGAGGCGGCTGCCTCCTCCACCAGAGCCAGCGTTGCCTCCGCTTCCCGCATTTGCGCCGCCGTTGTTGCTAGAACCAGTTGATGTAATGTTGCCGCCATTTCCACCACCCGCGCCGCTCCCGCCGCCGTTTCCCCCGTTGCCAGCGCGTGCTCCGCCATTGTTGGCATTGCCCGGGCCAGCAATCACCGATCCTCCATTGCCGCCCGAAGCGGCGAACGCCACGCCGACCGAGAGCGTCGCGACCATTAAAATCGAAGCTGCTGATATCATCAGTTTCTTTACCATAGGGAAACACTACAACGACGGCCGAGTAGCCCGCCACTCTATTTTGTGGTGTAGCTTTGCGCCCGGAAACCGCCGCCCTCGGCTATAGCCAGGCCCCACTGATGTTTTTCAATCTCTATTTGGGAAAAGGTTCCTGACCCCAGTTAATAAGCTATGATCCACATATGAAAGCGGTATTTCTTGATCGCGACGGAACCATTAGCGTCGGTGTTCCTGTATACGAGCGTGTCAGTTCACTCGATAAGGTACAACTGCTCCCAAACACCTTAGAGGCGTTAAAGTTGTTGGCGACTCTCGATTACGGCGTCTTTATCATTACCAATCAAGCCGGTCTCGCAGAAAAGCTCATCACTATGGAACAGTTTGAAGAAATTAATAATAAAGTCTTGGAATTGATCGCTCCCAGCGGCCTAACGATACTTAAAACGTATCTCTGTCCACACGGCGAAAACGATAACTGCGAATGCCGCAAGCCGAAGCCAAAACTCCTTTTAGACGCCGCCAAAGAGTTCGATGTGGATTTGGCGCAATCGTGGATGATAGGCGACCGTCCATCCGACGTAATGACGGGTATAAACGCGGGCACGAAAACCATACTTGTTAAAACAGGTGTGCCAACGGTTGAATCCGAAGAAGCAACTTTTACCGCTCCGTCGCTACTTGAGGCCGTGCAATATATCTCTAGTCATTAAGGTTCCAGCATCGTCCAACCGGCAAAACCCACCCCCAGCTCCTTCTCAATCGTTGAGAGAGCCACACCTGAAGGAGGGGTTTGTGAAAAAGGTATTTAACACCACCTACCCCTCAGTTGATTTGACATATATGTACTAAATATGCTTAATTTTATATGAACGTGGGCATCCGCTTCCGTTCGTGCACGAACCATCTGGGAGTGTGACATGACGAAGATGCTGTGGAATGCAGCGAGTTTCGCGATTGGCCTCAAGGGCGATCCGGTCCTCGCGCAGCGCTTCCGCAATCAGACCAACGCGACGGCCATCGAGTATGGCCTCATCGCGGCGGGCATTGCGATTGCCATCATCGCGGTCGTCAACGGCCTCGGCGACAAGCTCGCGAAGACATTCGGCGGCAACTGAGCCGTCGCGGTGCTCCCAGAAATTCACGCCGCCACTCAATGGGAAAGCCGTTGGGGGCGGCTTTTCTTTTTAGGGAGTGAGTGGTCCCGCGTATGATAGGCAAGGAAAACGCAGACCCTGCTGCTGAGCCGGCTGCATGCATAGTTGAAATGGAATTGGAAACGGAACCTGACGCCACCCCCACCAGAGCTGACAGAGACGGAGAAAAAAGGTACAAAGAGGTACTGCTATGAAGATCGGCATCGTTTTGCAGTCCAACAATCCCGAGCATGTGTGGAACACGTTTCGCTTTGGCATTACCTCGCTGAAAGCCGGTCACCGCGTCTCCGTGTTTCTCATGAGCGAAGGAGCTGAGCTCGAAAGTATCGCGGACACGGAGCATTTCGATATCTCCAAAAAGCTTGGCGAGTTTAAGGAGCTCAAAGGTATTCTGTATGCCTGTGGCTCGTGCCTCAAGGTGAGAGGTAAAAAGGAAACCGGCGTATGCCCCGTCTCCACGATGGAAGACCTGCTCGCCATGGTCGAAGAGAGCGACAAGATACTAGTCTTCGGCTAGCATTCTGCGTCGGTGAAATGGAGTTGTTGGGATAATCCTTGAGCCATACTCATTCTAATGTTTTGCGACCTGCCTGCCGGCAGGCAGGAAGACTGCAATAGAAGATAGGGGGAAAGGGCGGGAAGACAAAGCACGCGACCGGCAAAACCCACTCGGAGCTTCTTCTTAATCTTCGAGATTGGATCACTTCTTCCTGATCGGGGGAATGCCAAGGTCTTTGCAGATCTTTCGGGCTAACGTTGAGAAAATCTCTGTGTGCCGAGGGACAGTCGAGGTTTGCCCGTTCCGCGAATTACGAAAGACAGAGTGCCTGCTTCCTTCTCGAAGCAAGTAGCAAGAATGTTCGCGTAGATACCGTTCAAGTTCTGTTCGCTTCATTAACGGGAGGCAGGAATGCTTTCACGTACGAGCGCTTCGCCACGAGCGGATTCCCGCTTGGTGAGCATGCGGCGTGCGGCCACAAATTCCCGCAATGCGTCCGAGAGGTTCTCGCGTGTTTCGGTTTTTGTCTTGCCCTGCGTATTCACACCGGGAATTTCCTCCACCCACGCGACATACCCAGCGCGGACTTTTTTGTATACGGCTGTCAACATACGCCGATACTATATCACAACCACTGAAATCCCGCCTTGTCCCGCTTTCCTAAAAAGCATGCAACTGGCAAAACCCACTCGGAGCTTCTCCTCAATCGTTAAGATAAAGTTGAAAACGGTACCTGACACCAATTTGACACCAATTTCCCAATTTCCGTTGAGATAAAGTTGAAAACGGTACCTGACACCAATTTCCACCAAAATGAAAGGTGGCATGCGAAGGCCTTGCTGCTGGGGCGGCTGTACTCATCGTTGAAATACCTAGAGGTGCGGAGATCACGCCAATCCCTCCGAAGTATCTGCAATAGGCACGAAGTGTCTGAATGCTGAGCAATTACAACAAACGTGTGTGTTTGAGGTTGGCACGGGGTACTCTCTGCAGGCGCACTTGTGTACCATACCCTACGGGGGTATAATGGCTCGTACATGAAGGCAGAAATTAAGAATCGTATCACTAATCGCCTCCGGCGCGTTGAGGGTCAAGTTCGCGGACTCCAAAAAATGGTCAATGAGGAGCAATACTGCGTTGATATCATCACGCAGTCGAGCGCGATTAAGGAGGCTCTATCGAGTGTTGAGGATTTAATACTTGAAAACCACCTCTCAACCCATGTGCTCCAGCAGATAAAGGGAGGAAAAGAACAGAGGGCTATTGCGGAGATTCTCAAGGTCTACAAACTCGCTCAGAAGAAAAAATAGTATGGACCACGCTCATCAGAACCACGTTGTGCGGAATGCTCATGACCCTTCGACGTCGCTCAGTGCAAGCAAACATGTGGGGCACCACACTGCTGATTTTCTAACGAAGTTCTGGGTTGCACTCGCACTCACTGTACCGATCATTTTGTACTCCGACCTCCCCCATGCCTTCATAGGATGGTCTGCACCGGTATTTCCTGGCTCTGACTACGTACAACTTGTGCTCGGCAGCGTTGTCTTTTTCTATGGTGGCCTCGTTTTTCTGAAAGGGGCAGTAAATGAAATACAGATGCGTCTGCCCGGCATGATGACGCTCATCGCGATAGCAATCACTACCGCGTATCTTTACAGCGTATGGGTCACGATTTCCGGTGTCGGCATGGCGCTGTATTGGGAACTTTCTACATTGATCGCCGTAATGCTCATTGGCCATTTTGTGGAGATGAAGGCTGTTCAAAGTGCAAAGGGAGCGCTGAGAGAACTTGCAAAACTCTTGCCCGATAAAGCTGAGATCATCCGCGACGGAAAAACGCTGACCGTTTCTATCAGCGAATTACGTCAAGGCGATATCGCTTTAATCCGACCGGGCGGTAAGGTTCCTGCAGACGGCGTTGTGATCGAAGGAGACTCCGAGGTAGACGAGTCCCTTATTACCGGTGAGTCGCGCCCGATAGTGAAGACAAAGGCATCGGAAGTTATTGCAGGGTCAATAAACGGCGATGGTAGCGTAAGAATACAGATTCAAAAGATTGGCGATAAAACATTTCTTGCCGGCGTCATGCGTCTTGTTAGAGAGGCGGAGAGTTCAAAGTCGCGCCTGCAACTTCTCTCTGATCGCGCTGCGTACTACCTCACTGTGCTTGCCCTCACTGCTGGTGCTATCACCTTCGTCGCGTGGATGTATGTGGGCGAAGGCGTTGGCTTTGCGGTAGAGCGCCTTGTCGCAGTGCTTGTTATCGCATGTCCGCATGCACTCGGGCTTGCGATACCGCTTGTTGCCTCGATCTCAACAACAATGGCCGCAAAGAACGGATTCTTTATAAAACGTCGCCTCGCGCTCGAAGCGGCACGGAATATCACGACAGTTCTTTTCGATAAGACAGGTACGCTCACAAAAGGCGCCTTTGGGATTACTTCTGTTACCTCAGACGAGGTGTTGGCTTTGGCGGCAGCGGTAGAAATGAGCTCTGAACACCCTATCGGTAAAGCAGTGGTTGAGGAGGCGCACAAGCGAGGATTAGCGATAAAACAAGCACGGGACTTCAAGCGTATTCCTGGGGCCGGTGCAGAGGCGACTGTAGACGGTTCGCGCGTGTTCGTAGGACACAAAGGCGGCTCGGATATTGTCATCGAGATTAATGGCAAGCAGATGGGAACTATTTCCGTTGCAGACACGGTGCGCCCCGAAGCAAAAGAAGCGGTGGACGCATTAAAGCGCATGGGGCTATCCATTGCGATGATTACCGGCGATTCTGAAGTTGTCGCACGGCAAGTAGCAAAAAAACTGGGCATCACGGAGTATTTTGCACGCGTGAGGCCGGAAGAAAAGTCTAAAAAGGTTAAACTTCTACAGTCGCAAGGAAAGCGGGTTGCGATGGTTGGCGACGGCGTCAACGACGCGCCAGCGCTAACGCAAGCAGACCTTGGAGTAGCTATCGGCGCAGGGACGAATGTTGCAATCGAAGCGGCAGGAATCATTTTGGTAAAAAATGACCCGCGGGATATACCGAAGATCATTGAGCTCTCCCGCCTTACGTACTCAAAGATGATTCAAAACCTATTCTGGGCGACTGGGTACAACGTAATCGCGCTGCCTATAGCGGCAGGTGTGTTTGCAGTGTACGGGATCATGCTGCAGCCAGCGGTCGCCGCTGTGTTTATGTCCCTGTCGACCGTCATTGTTGCGTTCAACGCGGCGTTGCTACGGCGGAAATCTTTATAAGCATTAAAAGTTAATACTATGACTATGGAAAAAAATTCAGCAATTGTTGGAATCGCAGCGCTCATCGTAGGTGTCGGTATTGGGTACATGGCTTGGGGCAATAATCCGTCGGGTCAGTTTGGCTCGCACATGATGCAGGACGGCTCCATGATGAGTCAGAACATTGACCAACATTTTATTGTGCAGATGATTCCCCATCACGAAGGTGCAATAGAGATGGCTAAGGTCGCACTGGAACGCTCGACGCGTCCTGAAATGCTCACTCTTGCGAATGACATCATAAAAGCGCAGGAGGGAGAGATCGCGGACATGCGCTCGTGGTATCAGTCGTGGTTCGGCTCCGCACCAACGGAAGGTGGCATGGGTAGGATGCATATGGATGGCATGAGTGGAGACACAGCGGTTCTAGCAAGCGTTTCTGTTTCAGAGTTTGATCGCGAGTTCATCGAGCAAATGATCCCGCATCACGAAATGGCGATTATGATGGCGCAAATGCTCCAAGCTTCTACACAGCGTGTAGAAATGAGGGAGCTTGCTGACAACATAATCACATCGCAGTCGCGAGAAATCGACATGATGCGAAGCTGGCTTAAAGCGTGGTACACGGAATAGTTGTATGCAGAAATACATTATAACGGGCGGGGTGCTGTTCGTGCTTATTGTTGCATTCGTTTGGCTTGGCGGCGATTCAAAAACGGATAGCGGTGAGAGCAGCGCACTGACGCCCGTATCTCGATTCGATCATGCACACGGCATAGCACTTGATCCGGTTGATGACAGCATGTTGTACATAGCAACCCACGACGGTCTCTATGTGTTGCAGAACGATTCCGATCTTTTCCGCATAGGTTCTAGCAAGGACGACCTCATGGGCTTTATGGCGCACCCGACAGAAGCTGGTACGTTCTTCTCAAGTGGCCATCCTGCCCGAGGTGGCAATATTGGTTTCCAAAAAAGTACCGATGGCGGCATGACGTGGGAGAAAATCTCGCAAGGACTTGGTGGTCCTGTAGACTTCCATGCCATGACAGTGGGTACCTCTAACCCAAATGTTGTATACGGCTACTTCGGAGGAAAACTCCAAAGAAGTATTGACGCTGGCAAGACGTGGGTATATGGGAAGGGAGATATAGCACCGACCTCCCTCTCATCTGATCCGACCCGTGAGAGCGTCGTATACGCAGCGACACGAAACGGCGTGCAAATAAGTGAGGATATGGGTGACTCGTGGCGAAGTATTTCCACCACTCTTGAGGGAGGTGCGGTGAGCGTGTTCGTACTGAACTCCAGCGATCCTCAAAACGCACTGGCATTCTCCGAAACATTGGGCGGCCTTGGCAAAAGCAGTGACGGTGGCAAGACGTGGGGGAAAATAAACGAGACATTCGGTGGGGGCGCGGTGCTCTATATTGCTTTCAGCAAAATGCAACCAAAAATGGTGTACGCTCTCACAAATCAAAACGCTATCTACAAAAGTACTGACAACGGCAACATGTGGCAGAAAATAAGTCCGTGATAAGAAGGCGAAGTTTGAGTCCCGTTTAGGGTAATGCAAAAAAGCTTTATGAAAATAAGGCTTTTTTGATGGCTCCGCGGCTTGGACTCGAACCAAGGACATCCTCGTTAACAGCGAGGCGCTCTACCAGCTGAGCTACCGCGGAATCGGCCTTAGGATAGCAAATTGGCCGAAAAATGGAAGAATCGTCCGCAAAGTCTTTGCGGGTGTACTGCGGATTTAGTACTATCGCCATCGGTCGTAAATGACCGTTCTTTTCAATCCAGACGGGAGGCGAACATGGACCCTCTGACACCGCAAGAGCAAGAAGCTATTAGCTCCCTGCAGGGAGTCGAGATCATGGTGTTCTGTCGCCTTGGCCGTGGACACGATACAGCGACCATCGGCGTACTTATCGGCGAGACGACTGATGCGATCCTGCAGGCGAAAGCGAAACTGTACGAAAAACTCGATCTTATAAACGAGCCAGACGAAAGGAAGCGCGAGTCTGCGGCTGCAAAGCTTTGCGACCGGCACTATGAGCACTATGCTCACATCATTGGCAATCGACGCAAAGGAAAGGGTGATTCGTACATGCTCAGTCTGCACAGTGAACGCATCACCTGGAAGCTAACAACGCATCGGAGAGACGGCACGCTCCGACGTGCTTCACGCGAGTCGAAACCCAAGCTGCCGCAGCCAGTGTTCCCCGAAGAACCTCTTCAGAACGACAGCGCGGCACAAGCTATCGCTGCGATGACAGAGCGGCAGCGACTGCTTATCTGGCTTGCGTGGAAAGGTCTCGAGAACGAGGACATCGCAACAAAGTATGGAGTTCTTAAATTCAAGATCGATCGAGAGTTCGGAGAGATCTACGGACTCCTCGGGTACCGTAAGCTCGGCGGGCGTATCAAGCGTCCGATGCTTACCGAAGTATACGTAAGGTTTCGCGAGCTCCACCCGGAGATCGTCGACCCGTCCACGACATGACGTTAGGCAACACGTCCGAACACTGAAGCTCGGCTTCCGGCCGAGCTTCACCTTTTCACCTCTAATAGGAGGACGCAAGAACTTCTGATCCAATGCGTCTGATGTGGTACGCTATTCGAGACACATGCACCACCACAAGCAGTTCATCGCGCATATCTCCCCTGCCCATTGGGTCGCCAGCGCGCTTTTCATCGGTATCGTCGGCGTGCTCGGCTACGGCGCTTATTTTGGGCTTGAGCGCTTTGCTGCGCTTTCGGAAGAGGTGGCGACACTGCGTGGCGAGCTTGCTTCGACGACGGCACTTTTGCAGGAGAGCATCGCCGAGACACACTCTTCCCTTTCAAGCGCACTTACAGCAGAGAAAGAAAATGTCTCTTCCCTGCAAGAAAAGCTCGGCAGTTTTGAACAAGAGGTCGGTACGATATCCGGTACTGTGAACACGCTCGAAAAGCTCAGCCGCACCGATCCGGAGCTTTTGCAAAAATATTCAAGGGTCTTTTTCCTCAACGAGCACTACACGCCAGAGCGCGTCGTCGAGATACCAAAAGAGTTCAACTACTACGAAGACCGCATCTACCAGATCCATGCTGCCGTGTGGCCCTACCTCTCGGCGCTTCTCAATGGCGCGAAAGCGGGAGGCATCGAGCTCTACGTCTATTCTGGATATCGTTCCTTCGACGAGCAAAGCGCGCTGAAGGGTCAGTACACGGTCGTCTATGGTGCGGGCACCGCCAATCAGTTCTCCGCGGATCAGGGATACTCGGAACACCAACTCGGCACGACCGTCGACCTTATCACTACCGGCATCGGCGGCACACTCAGCGGATTTGAAAATACACCGGCCTACGTATGGCTCAAGGAGAATGCGTATCGTTTCGGCTTCATCCTCTCCTACCCAGAGAAGAACGGCCACTACGTCTTCGAGCCGTGGCACTGGCGCTTCGTGGGCGTACCGCTTGCGACCGAGCTATACAACAGCGGACGAAGCTTCTACGACCTCGAACAGCGCGAGATAGACCAATACCTCGTCTCCATTTTCGACTAAACATCCTCACGATGTTGGTCGTTGGAGAAACTTCACCATTTCGTACTCATCTTCGTATGCGTCACCTACCTTTAGTTCTTTTTCCAAAAGCGCAAACAGGGTGAGTCCCCGTACCATTTGACAGGATTGTAGGGCGTGATACTATCTTCATATCAATCAGCGCTGACCCAGGTAAGTAGGGGTCGACTCTCCACCTCCAGCATTGCACTTGATACATTACTAGCTACATTTTTCTCAATTGCTATGCAAGAAGGAACAATCGCCCGATTGACCGACAAAGGTTTCGGGTTCATCTCTCGCGAAGGAGAGGAAAAGGATCTCTTTTTCCACTCCAACGAGCTCGTCGGCGTTTCGTTCGACGGACTCCGCGAAGGAGACAAAGTGACTTTTGAGGTCGCTGACAGCCCGAAGGGGCCGAACGCCGTCAAGGTCAGCAAGATCAGCTAACAAGCCTCTCGCGCACACGCCCCCCTTTTTCAAGGGGGGCGTGTGTTTTTTATTTCCCTTCTGTAAAACTCCCGCTATTTGTTCTCCCGCAGAATGCCGGCGGGAAGTTTTCCCGGCCAGCGGTACATTAATGTCGGGATGAGAAGAAGCGTGAGGAGCGTCGAGAACGAAAGGCCGAAGAGGATGGCGAGCGCGAGCGGGCCGAAGAGCGCCGAGGCAAAGGTGAGCGGAATCATACCGACCACCGTCGTAATGGTGGTAAGGACGATGGGGCGCAAACGCGTCGTTGCCGCTTCGACGATGATATCGATATACTGGCGCCCTTCGCCCGTATGCATACGCTTGAGCATCGCATCCACGAGAATGATGCCGTGGTTGATGAGCACGCCCGCGAGCGCGATGATACCCATCATCGAAGGGAACGAAAGCGGCTGGAGCACGAGCGTGAGTCCGGCAAAGACGCCGATGAGCGCGAGCGGGACGATGGAGAGTAGGTAAAAAGTGTAGCGGAAGGAGTTGAACTCGAGGACGAGAATGATGAACATGAGCGCGAGGCCCGCGATGAGCGCGTACCCCATTTCGGCGAACGACTGGTTCGTCTCTTCGTTCTCGCCACCGATCATCATCATAACGCCCGAGGGTAGCTGGTCCGGCTTGAAGGCATCATTGAAAGCGGCCAAGACCTCTCCCGGTGTATAGCCGGGAAGCACATCGCTCGAGAGCGTCGCAACGCGCTGCCTGTTTTCGTGCACTATCGTGCTGTCGCTGCGCGAAACGCCCACATCGACGACAGAGCCAAGAAGCACCGTATTGCCCGAGGCATTGGTAAGCGGTATCTGGCTGAGGCTGTCGATGGTCGTGTGCGAGGCGTCGTGCGGATCGACGTAGTCGGCATTGAGATTGAGCGAGACGACGATGTCGACGTCCTTGTCCCCTCCCGTGAGCTTCGTCGCTGTGACACCGGAAACGGCGGTGCGTAGTGCAGAGGCTATCTGTGCGGGAGAAAGGCCGACCGAGGCGAGCTTGCCGCGATCTATTCCAAGCACGTACTGCGTGCCGTCGAATTTGTTGGAAGAGTCTACTGCGGTTGCGCCTTCCGTATTCTCAAGAACGCCTCTGGCCCGCGCGACCGTCGAGTTCAGAAGGTCGCTATCCTTGCCGAGGAATTTGATAAGTATCGCAGCCCCCACCGGAGGACCGCCGCTCGGCTCCCCCACCCGTATCTCCGCCAAGCGAATGCTCGAAAGCTCCGCCTTCACATCGGCAAGTATCTCGCTCGAGGTCTGCTCGCGGTCCTCCACGAGATTGATGGTGATGTTGGCAAAACGAGTGTCGCTCGAGCCGGAGAAGGAGCCGTCCGTGTTGGAGAAAGCGCTGAGAGAGCCGACGGTCGTGACGAGCGAGGAAAAACGAGGGTCACCGTAGAGCTTTTCCTCGACCGCGCGCGTCGCAAGATCGGTCATGTTGAGGTCGGTCCCTGCCGGCTCCTCGATGTTCACGTAGATAAAGTCACCGTCCTCTCCGGGAAAGAAACTCACTTTCATAAGACCCACGATGGGGAGTGAGAACGAGACGACGAGCGCCACGATCATGCCGATGAGAAAACGGTTCTGACCTTTACGGCTGTGCAAAAAGGCCTTGAGATGCGCCGCATACCACACGCGTGCTTTCTCCGTGTACGCCTCCTGCAACTTGGTGAAGCGCGACTCCTCTTTTGCCGCGAACATGTTGGCGAGCGTCGGCACGAGTCCGAGCGCCACGAAAATGGAAGCCATGAGGACGAAGATAATGGTGAACGGAATGGAGGCGATGAACTTGCCGACGATGCCTGAAATGAAGAAGAGTGGCGCGAAGACAGCGACGGTCGTCATGGTGCCCGCGATGAGGGGCCACGCATACTCCCGGATGGATTCGGAGGCCGCACGCTCCTTGTCGCCCCACAAACGCGTACGCGTGTGTATCGCCTCGACGATAACGATGCCGGCATCGATCAAGATACCGATGGCAAGAATGAGCGAGAAGAGCGAGACGATGTTGAAGGTGTTGCCGCTGTAGAGAAGCCCGACGAAGGCGATGAGGAACGAGAGTGGTACCGAGAGTCCTGCAATGAGCGCCTCTCGCCATCCGATGGTCAAAAAGAGTACGAGCATGACGAGTGTGACCGTCTCAAGACCGGTCTGTGTGAGTTCCGAGAGATTCTTGCGAACCTCGTCACCTGCGTCGTAGGAAATGACAACGTCGCTTCCCTCGAGAATGCCGCCGTCCTGCATGTCTGCCAGTTTTTCCTCAACGGCCTTCGTCACGCCGGTAATGTCGTAGCCACGTACCTTGAGAACAGCGAGCGTCATCGCCTGGCGCGAAGGCTGTCCTGCGACAGAAATACGTGAGTAGGAAGTGGCCGCCTCGACGCCGTCGGAAACGTCGGCGATGTCGCGGAGGTAAATGACCTGCCCGCCGACGTTGAGGATAGCGACGCTTCCGATGTCAGAGACGTTGTCGAGACTTCCACGGAAGTCGATCGCGTATGAGATGTTGTCGACCGTGATGGAACCGACCGGAAGCGAGGCGTTGGCCGAAGCGATGGCAGAGACTACCTGTGGAAGCGAGATGCCGAGCCGCGAGATGTCCTCTTTGCGGACGACAACCTGTATTTCCCTGTCGCGCACACCGGATACTTCTACGCGATTCACGCCTGTCACGGTCTGCAATTCGCTCTTAAGGTCGTCGGCAAGCCGTGCGAACTGCGCTGGTGGCAGATCGGCCGAGACGGAGATGAGTTGAATAGGCTGGTCGACGAAGTTGACGTCACTCACGACCGGCGTCGTCGCATCTTCCGGCAGGTCGGGAATGACCTTGTCCACTTCATCCTTGAGCTTTTGGATAGACTTCGTGAGGTCGGCCGAGGCGTTGAACTCCACCGTGACGACGGAGAGACTCTCACGTGACGAGGACGTAAGGGTGTTGAGGTCTGGAAGGTTGGCGAGCTGTTCTTCTACTTTATTGGTGACGAGACGCTCCACATCTTCTGGCGAAGCACCGGGAAGCGCAACGGAGACGACCCCGACGGGTATCTGCACCTCCGGCGTTGATTCTTTCGTTATCGCAAGCGCCGCTATCGTGCCCCAGAGCGTTAGACCGAGCATCACCAGAACAGTGAATTGCCGCCTCTGTATGAAAAATTTCCAAAGTGGGAGCATGTTACTTCACTTCGACCGTCTGCCCTTCACGTAGTCCCCTCGCGTCGACGACGACCTCCATGTCGAGGGTCAGTCCTGCAGCTATCTCCACACGGTCCCCCAAGAGCTTCCCGAGCTCGACCCCATGAGCGATGAGCGTGGAATCCGGGGTCACCGTGAAGACGGTCGTGCGGTCGGCCTCTACCTTGATAGCTGAAATGGGAATGGTGATGCGCGAGACACTCGAGATGTCGGAAACGGTCCGCTCGATACTGGCGAGGACCGACTGTCCGTTGACGAGACGTTTGTCCGGATCGGTCACACCGATGCGCACCTCTATCTTCTTGGTCAAGGGGTCGAGCGCAGGTGCGATCTTTGTCACTACTCCGGTCGCACCAGAATCAAAGGTGACCCGCTGCCCCACTGCTATCTCGCGCCTGTCTGATTCGGTAATGTACGCGAGCACCTCGAGCGCTTCGTTGTTGGCGACCGTCAATACAGGAGCAGAGAGCGAGACGTAGTCGCCCTTCTTGAGCGAGAAGGAGTTTATCGTTCCGGAGATAGGAGCGCGGATAATGGTGTGCTCGAGATTCGCGCGCGCAGCGGCGACAGAGCCTTCTGCCTGTTTGAGTGCCGCTTCCGCGGCAGCCAGGTCTTCCGGCCGCGCGCCGGTCACGCTTTGGGTGAGGTTGTTCTGTGCGGTCTCCAAAGAGAGCTTCGTGCTTGAGAGCGATGAGAGTGCGGTATTGATAGTGACGCGCGCGGCCGAGGCGCTCGTGACGTACGTCGCGATGGTCGCCTGCGAATACGTGACGGTAGGGATACCGGTATTGAGAAGCTTGATGACGGCGTCCAAAAAGTCGCGCACACGGCGCACTTCGGCGGTCGTTTTCGCCAACTCGGCGGGAAGGTCGTCGGAGACCGAAAGCGTGAGCGCACGAGCTCGTTCACGCTCAAGGATAGGGCCGAGCGCAAGACGTTCGTTCTCAACATCGACGCGCAACTGGTCGTCCGGCACGAGCACGTTGAAGTGCGGTAGAATGTAGGTCGCATTCGTAAAAAAATCATCCACAGTGCCGGGTATCGCAGCGTCCACTCCCGTGTATGCAGAAAGGATAGCGTTGACAACACCGGACTCCGCAGCCTGCAGCGCGGCGCTCAGCGTCGCACGCTCCTCTGAGCGTGCACCGCTCTTCACTTTGTCGAGGCTCGCTTGCGCAGCCTGCTCCGCCCCTTCGGCTTGCAAGAGTGCGGCCCGCTCTGAGGAGTTCTCGAGTGTCGCAACGATGGTGCCGACGCCCACTGAGTCGCCGAGCGCGCGGTACACACTCGTTACCGCTCCAGAACTTTCGGCGCGTACGGTCGCTTCCGATTTTGAACTGACCGTCCCGACGACAGAAAGCGGACTTTTCTCCGAGGCGAGCACGCCGACGGAGCGTACGTCCACCTGGCGTATCGACACCTGCGGAGAAACGGATTCGTTCGGACCAAGTGCCATCTTTATCCCAATTCCACCCGCGATAAGCACACCGAGAACGATGACTACTTTCCACCAGACGACCCTACCATCAGGACCGAAGAAACCGGCTATGCCGGCTTTGATGACCCTTAAAATTTTCTGGAATATATCTAAAATCACCGCGGAACTATAATACACAAAAGGCTCCTTGTACAGAGCTCCTGCTCTAGGCAATCGCGCCAAGTTTGAAGCTAGATCTGTGGCGCCTGAGTGGGGGTCGCCGGAGGAGCGATCGTACTGCCGCCGGCAAGTTTCTTAATTAGAAAATATCCGATAGGAATCGCGATGACGAACGGCACAAGCCCGCCGATGAGAATACCGATCCATCCTAAGAGGCCGCCGCCCAAGGCACCTATCATCGAGAACGGCAGCGCGATGCCGAACGGAATGAAGAGGAATCCCTTTTTTCTCGGGAGCTTGTTCGCGAACCACATCAGCATCAACACCGAGAGAATTCCATTGAGGACAAGGAAAGCATCAAGAACGCTTACGTTCATGTTGATGCTGCCAAAGCGCAGAAGGAACACGATCTGAAAAATAATATAAAAATAAAAGCCGTAGAGAACAGCCCACGGATACGACGTGTAATTACTCATATAGATGATGGTACCTACCTTATACGGGTACGGCTAGTCCACCCCGTGGATAGATAGCGTTTTCGAAGGAGCGTGGTGTCCGCGAACGACTCGTACGGCTTTATGCGGAACTCCGAAGTGTTCGGCGATGAGTTCCACAACACGATGGTTCGCGGCATTGCCTTCGGCTTTCTCTCTCACCGAGACAATGAACGAGGTCTTTGTTCGTGTTTCGAGTGTCTCTCTTCGCGCGTTCGCACGCACCCGCACCTTTACATTCATACCGTGTGACAAGGTCATTTGAGCCCTGAGTATGAACTATGATACGATAAAAACATGAATCTTCCATTCACATTGTTCGCCATTATCCTTATCGTAGTCATCGCTAGCATCAGGCAAATAAACCAGTACCAGCGCGGCGTTAAATTCACCCTCGGGAAATACACCGGCATCATGGAGCCGGGTTGGCGGCTCGTATGGCCTATCGTTCAGAGCTATCGCAAGGTCGACATGCGTGTGAAAGCGGTCGACGTCCCCGACCAAAAGGCTATCACGAGGGACAACGTCTCCGTCCTCGTCAACGCGGTCATTTACTACAAAGTAGAATCTGCCGAAAAGGCAGTCCTTGAGGTGGAGGATTTTTTCTATGCTATTTCGCAGTACGCGCAGACGACCATGCGCAACATCGTCGGTGAAGCGACGCTTGACGAGCTTCTGGCCGGTCGTGAAAAGATAGCCGAGCGCATCCGTGAGATCGTTGATAAAGAGACAGACGCGTGGGGACTCAAGGTCAACAACGTGGAGCTGAAGGACGTGAGTCTTCCCGGCGACATGGAGCGCACCATCGCCAAGCAGGCCGAGGCAGAACGCGAGAAGCGCGCCGTTATCATCAACTCCGAAGGTGAGCTCGCTGCAGCGAAGAACATGTCGGAAGCTGCCCGCATCTTGAACGAACAACCGGGCGCACTTCACTTGCGTACCCTGCAGTCCATCAACGACCTCTCATCCGATCAGTCGAACACGGTCATCTTTACCGTGCCCTTGGAAATACTCAAAGCCTTCACCGGATTCAAGAAGGAATCCTAAACGATACTAGTACGTGTAGCACGGGTAGCTGTAACTGTACGTACAGTAGCTATTTCCGTAGTACGAGGTGTTGTAGTTGTTGTAATACGGATAGTAGGAAGAAGAACCGTAGGAGTTCGACGGGTAGTAGTAATTGTAGTTATAAGGATACGAATACTGATACGAAGAGTACGTCGAGCATGGTGTGTATGAGTAGTACGAGCCGCACCAATACTGTTGGCTGTAGTTGGTGTTGGTATAGTTGTATGGATAGTACGAGGAAGAGGGGTACGAGTACGACGTGTTGGGATACGTGTTGTTGATGTAGGTGTACGGAGAGTAGTTGTTGTACGAGTAACTGTAGTTGCACGGGTTGTACGAGTAATAGGTACCGCACCAGTACATCTGCAAGCCGCTGCCGTAACTGTAGTTCGAGTAATTGTTTTGATAATAATTCGGATACCCTACATAACTTGTTGCAGAAACAGCGAACGGCACGCTAAGAATAATTGCTGACGTTACGGCTGCGAGCGTCTTCTTCATGCCTCTAATAGAGCACCAGTTTCATCCAATAGTCAAGATTGGGTACAAAAACGCATCGTTTGCTATACTCCTGTCAACGGTATGAGAAAAACGACGGCTGTATCTCTGGGCGTTCTCCTCCTCTTGAGTTTTTTGTTTTTTATGTCGCCAGTAGGTCAGTTCGTCAGCGGTATCTTACCGCTTGTCCGTCCCACGCCACCACTCCCCGAAGAAGGTGAACAACTCCCCTTCCAACTACCCGATGGGTTCTCCGCAGCGATATATGCGCAAGGTGTGCCGAACGCTCGCGTCCTTACTCATGACCCGAAGGGTGCTCTCCTGCTTTCGAGAACGAGGGACGGGAGTGTCGTCGCACTTCCTGACATAGACGGCGACGGGCGCGCGGACCGCACCGTTAGCGTTCTCTCTGGACTCAACGATCCGCACGGCCTCCTTGTTCTATGCAGCGAAGAAAGTGAGTGCATACTCTATGTGGCTGAAAGTCACCGCGTCATTGCCTACAAATACGATGCAGATACCTACACAGCCTCTTCCGGCGAAACGCTCCTTTCACTCCCCGATGACGGCGGCCACAACACTCGTACACTACTTCTCCATCCGGACGGCACACGGCTTCTTGTTTCTGTCGGCTCCTCATGCAACGTATGCGAAGAAAATGACCCTCGCCGCGCAAGCATCCTCGCCGTTGACCTCACAACGAAAGAAGTGACCACCTTCGCAAAAGGTCTGCGGAACACTGTTTTTATGACGATACATCCGGTGACCGGTGAGACATGGGGTACCGACATGGGCCGCGACAACCTCGGCGATGATATTCCGCCCGACGAAGTAAATATCCTCCGTGCGGACGGCAATTACGGGTGGCCCACCTGCTATGGAAAAAATATCCATGATGCGGAATTCGATACGAAAACGTATATTCGCGCCCCTTGTTCCGAGCCATTTGAAACACCGTCGCACATTGACATCCCCGCACACTCGGCACCTTTAGGTCTTGCATTCATCCCCGAAGAAGGGTGGCCGGAGAAATACTGGTACGATCTCTTGATTGCATACCATGGTTCGTGGAACCGAAGTGTACCGACCGGCTACAAAATCATCCGAATCCCCCTCGATGCGCACGGAGCACCTGAGGGTGAACCGGTCGACTTTATGACCGGATTCATGACCGGGGACGGAACGGTCTTGGGGCGGCCGGTGGATATCCAGGCTGAGCCGGGCGGCATTCTCTATATCACTGACGACCGCGCGGGAGTCGTCTACCGCATTACGAGAACTTCTCTATGATGGACGAGGCGCGCGTCGTTGACCATTATAGAAATCGGTGGACGCTCACGCTCTACTGGAGCATGCCTTTTCTTGTCGCTCTTGCAGCGCTCGCATTCGCCGTGCGGGGCGATTGGGCATCCGCCTTCGCCACGCTTTTCATCGGAGCCCTGATGTTCGTGCCGCCGTTCCTGAAGGGATACTACAAAGTCTACCTTCCCTTTGCACTCGAGCTCTCCATCGTCACGTTTATTTTTCTCACGCTTTTCCTGGGCTGGATAGCAGATTTTTATGACCGCATCCCGCTCTGGGATAAGTTCCTCCATTTTCAATCCGGCCTTCTCCTCGCCGCAACGGGTTACGTACTCGTCTATACCTTGAACGAGCAGCGCAGAGAGCGATTGGCGCTTAGTGCAGGCTTTGTTTCGTTCTTCGCGTTCATGTTCTCGGTCGCGATGGGGGCACTCTGGGAGATCTTGGAGTATGCGGCCGACCTCGTGTGGCCGGATAGCTACTGGCAAGGCATCGGTGTCGCCGACACGATGAACGACCTTGTGGCGGACGCAGTAGGAGCGCTCATCATCGGCTACTTCTGGATGCGTCGGCGCGCGCGCCTTCCTTTCACCCCGCGTTTCTTGCAACTATTCAAGGAACGCCTGAAGAAGGTCGCCCCTCTTGTACGCGGCCGCAAGAAAGACTAACGACCTCTCGTTATTTTCTTTTCAACAGCCGCGACGGCGATGGTGGTTTTGATGATGGAGTCGGGGTTCAGCGACATACTCTCGATGCCTTCTTCGACGAGGAACTTCGCGAACTGCGGATGATCGGAGGGTGCCTGGCCGCAAATGCCGACATACTTCTTGCGCCGCCTGCAGACCTTGATGACATCCGCGATGAATTTCTTTACAGCCGGATCATTTTCGTCCGCCACACGGTTCACGATGCCTGAGTCCCTGTCGAGGCCGAGCGTAAGCTGCGTGAGGTCGTTGGAGCCAATAGACATGCCGTCGAAGATATCCAGAAATTCGTTGGCGAGGATGGCATTCGAAGGTATTTCGCACATGACGATGACCTTTGTCGCATATTTCTTCTCTTTAGAAGTCTTTGCGAGCATTCGCGGGTAGAGGCCGGCATCCGCCATCGCCGAAAGCACCTTCTTACCCTCTTCGAGCGTACGGCAAAAGGGCACCATCGGAACGACGTTGTCGAGCCCCATTTCCTCGCGCACCTTTCGCATCGCTTTGCACTCCAAAGAAAATGCCTCTTTGAACTTCGGGTCGTAGTAGCGGGAAGCACCGCGCCAGCCGAGCATCGGGTTCTCTTCGTGCGGCTCATAGAGCTCACCGCCGAGGAGCGAACGATATTCGTTGCTCTTGAAATCGGAGAAGCGGACGATGACCTGCTTTGGATAGAACGCCGCGGCGATCTTGGCGATGCCGTAGGCGAGGTTGTCCACGTAGTAGGCGCGCCTATCGCTCCAACCACGCGTACGCTCGTCCACCTTTCGCTTCAGGTTCTCGCTGAGTTCATCGTAGTGGAGGAGCGCAAGCGGATGTACACCGACCGATGCTGCGATGATGAATTCCTCACGTGCGAGTCCGACGCCGTCGTTGGGAAGGAATGATTTTTCAAATGCAGTGTCGGGGGTCGCGAGATTCAGCGTCATTTTTGTCTTTACGTCGGGGACTTTCTTGACGTTGTGCTCCCGCACATCGAAACGGAGTGCACCTTTATAGATAACGCCGTCCGAGCCGGTGGTGTCCACGGTTACGACCTGCCCCGTTTTGATGCTCTTGGTGACCGTCTCGGCACCGACGATGGCGGTGAGCCCCAGCTCGCGCGAAACAATGGCCGCGTGCGAGGTGCGGCCGCCTTTGTCGGTCACGATGGCTGCCGCCTTTTTCATGATCGGCTCCCAGTCCGGGTCGGTCATCTCGGTTATCAATATTTCGCCCGGCTTCAATACCTCCATGTCCTCGACGCTTCTGATGACTCGCGCGACACCGCTCACGATCTTATTCCCCACCGAAAGACCTCTCGCGAGCACCGGTCCGCTCTCGCGCAACACGTATTCGCGGATCTTGTCCCTGTCTTTTCCTACTTGCACCGTCTCCGGACGCGCCTGCAGGATAAAAAGCTGTTTCGTCTTTCCGTCGAGCCCCCACTCAATATCCATCGGTGAGTAGGTTTTTCTCCTTTTCGAGTAGTGCTCTTCGATGGTCTTCGCCCACGTGGCGAGCTGTAGTGATTGTTTGTCACTCAGCACGAACGTGTTGCGTTCTTTGGTGGAAGTTTTTACGACCTCGGTCGGGCCGGGGCCGCCACGCTTCGCGTACACCATCTTTTCGTGCTTACCGCCGAGCCGCTTCGAGATGAGCGGATTCGGCGCTTTTCCTATCCTACTTTTCGCGATGAGGAATTCGTCCGGCACGACGCGACCTTGTACCACCGTCTCCCCCAAACCCCACGCACCGTTTATCATCACGATGTCGCGAAAGCCAGTCTCGGTATCAATGGTGAACATCACGCCGGAAGCTCCGAGGTCGCTGCGTACCATGCGCTGGATGCCGACCGAAAGTGCGACAGAAAAATGGTCGAAGCCCTTGTCGATACGGTAATTGATAGCGCGTGCGGTAAAAAGTGATGCGAAACACGACTTAATAGAGCGCAACACGTCTTTCTTTCCGCGTACACCGAGGTAGGTGTCGTGCTCGCCGGCAAATGAGGCGTCGGGGAGATCTTCCGCTGTCGCGCTTGAGCGGATGGCGACGTCTATGTTCTTCCCATACTTCTTTTCCATCGCCGCATAGCCGGCAACGATTTGCCGTTCAAGCTCCTTTGGCATGTCCGCACTTCTGATGCGTGCACGTACCTCAGCGGACACGCTTTCAAGCTGTCGCAGGTCGCCGTGTTCAAGAGAAGAAAGTGACGAACGGATAAAATCCTCAAGACCGGCCTCGCGAATGAACATTCGATACGCTTCAGCGGTAGCCACAAACCCGCTCGGCACTCGAATACCCTTCGAGCCAAGCTCTTGCAACATCTCGCCAAGCGAAGCGTTCTTACCCCCTACGAGCGAGACATCATTGATGCTGCATTGCTCCATCGGGACGACGAGAGCGTGGGAGTGCGGGAGATTCTTTTTTACTCTGCGGCTTTTTCCCGCTCGCCCCGTTAGAGAAGTGCCAGCCTTTTGTTTAGATCGCAGCCGCTTCGTGCGACTTTTCTCTAACGGGGCGAGCATGATTGCACTAGTATACCTACGAAAATTGTATAAACAAGCAGCCTTTTTTATCCAAAGCGAGATGGGCAGTGTCTTCCGAGGGTCTTCTCGTAGCGAAAGTCCGATTCTCTCCCTCACCTCAAGCGAGCCGAGCATATGTGTTCCCGGGGTCTCTCGCAGCACGACGGTGCGAGAGGGAGCGCTGCGCGAGCACGCGCAGACAGCGACCCCGGGGCACATATGCTCGCGAGCGAATCTCTTATGAGAGGTGCCCCGAGACGAGTTTCGTCATCTCGAACATGTTAACCTCACCCTTACCGCCGAAAACCGGCTTCAGCTTGGCGTCAGCGATGATGTTGCGCTTGTTCTGTGGGTTCTGAAGGTCGTTCTTCTTGATGTATTCCCAAAGCTTCTTTACCACCTCTCCCCGCGACATCGGGCCTTTACCTACTACAGCCTCAAGGTCAGCCGAGAGGTTCATTGGCTTTAGTAATGCTGGATTTGCTTTGCGCACCATAAAAATTCACGTTTGATTACTGGTATCTATGCAGTATAGCCTCCTCTACGGGGGACAAGAAGCTCCTCTGTGTACAACTTACCAGTGCCCTCTCCCCTA
>Ga0326597_10001000_pt1 | contig 47356 bp, 40 predicted proteins | sample RVTome_12_FD_203789 | JGI IMG/M metagenome (GOLD analysis project Ga0326597, IMG submission 203789) | Soil microbial communities from uranium-contaminated site in the Upper Colorado River Basin, Wyoming, United States - RVT100D185 | ecosystem: Environmental > Terrestrial > Soil > Contaminated >...
GCGACGATGGCTTCAAGGCGAACCCGGTCTTTTGGCGTGACCGAAACGACGATTCCTGTTCTCATCCCCAAAGCTTGAACCAATTCGAACTATTTGGGAATCCTATGATTGGAGCGATCCACTAGACAATGATCCCAGAGGTCGCTGGCGGCCTTACAACCTCGCCGCCCGCAACTACTACAGCAAAGGGACTTACAGCATCACCTGCCCTGGTGGGCGGGTTATACCGGGACCGCCGCCTGGCTCCTATTGGCGTGTCTCCGAGGAAAAATTATGGGAGCTAGATCGCGACGGTCGAATTTGGTGGGGTGAGGATAAAAACAATGTCCCAGCGCCGAAAATCTTTCTGTCTGAGGTCCGTCAAGGCCGAGTAGCGCAGACCCTATGGCATTGGTCCGAAGTAGGTCATACACAGGAGGCAAAGAAGGAAGTTCTTGAAATATTCTCTGAAGAAGGCAGCGAGATTTTTCTAACACCAAAACCGACTAGGCTTGTTCAGAGGGTTGTTGAGCTTGCATTAGAACCTGACGGATTGATTCTAGACTCGTTTGCCGGCTCGGGAACGACGGCGCATGCGGTGCTCGAAACCAATAAGGGCGACGGGAGCAGTCGTCGCTTCATCTTGGTCGAGATGGAGGACTATGCTGACCGGCTGACGGCTGAGCGTGTCCGTCGAGTGATCAATGGCTATGACTTCAATGGCACGCAGCGAACCGAGTTGATTCGGGAGAAGATCACTTGGTCAAAGCTTCAGAAGGCCGAACAGTTGACGGATGCTGTGGAGTCGGTCGAGGACCTGCACGGCCACGAGTATGACCGGATCAAGAAAGAGGTCAAAAACGGTGAGCTAATCGTCACGGGCGAGAAGACCGTGGCGGAACGCGCCGAGGGCTTGGGGGGCACCTTCACATATTGCACGCTTGGTGCTCCGGTCGAGCTGGACAAGGTGCTGAGCGGAGAGAGCCTGCCGCCCTACGAGGGTATCGGCGCGGCGCTGTTCCACATGGCAACCAATCGCGCCCTCGATTCGGCGATGGTGCGCGAGGACGACTTCTATCTCGGTGCGATCGAAGGCCAGCATGTCTGGCTGATCTACAAGCCCGACCTGGACTGGCTGAAGACGCCGGAGGCGGCCCTGACCCTGAAGCGCGCCAGGGCCTTCGCCGAGACCGATCCGGACAAGCGGCACCTGGTCTTCGCGCCGGCCCGCTATGTCAGCCAAAAGATGCTGGACGAGCAGAACATCCCCGTCGAGTTCGTGCCCCTGCCCTTCGCGCTCTACCGCATCGACCGGAGCTGACGCCATGTTTCGCCAGCTCGACTATCAGGACCGCGTGCTCTCGACCATCAATGCCTATCTCGACCTGCTGAAGGAGAAGAAGGCCCGCGCCGACAGGATCGCGGCCCTCGCGGCGCAGGACCCCGACCTTGGCCTCGCCAGTCCGGACTTCGCCAAGGACACGTGGGAGGCCCTGAAGGCGGACGGCAAGCTCCCTGCCTCCCGTGCAGGAACCCCCTTCTCGCCGCGCATGGACGGATGCGACCGGCCCGTGCCGAACGCTGTGCTGAAGGTCCCCACCGGCGGCGGCAAGACCTGGCTCGCCGTTTCCGCCGTCTCACGCATCATGGGCCGATACCTCGACTGCAACACCGGCTTCGTCCTCTGGATCGTGCCGAATGAAGCGATCTACACCCAGACCCTGAAGCACCTAAAGGATCGCCAGCACGCCTACCGGCAGGCGCTCGATCGCGCCGCCGCCGGCCGGGTGCGGATCATGGAAAAATCCGATCCGCTCAACGCCCGCGACGTCGATACCCATCTCTGCGTCATGATCCTGATGCTGCAATCCTCGAATCGAGAGAACCAGGAAACACTGAAGATGTTTCAGGACCGGGGCGACGTGCATGGCTTCTTCCCGCCCGAAGGGGAGCAGCAGGCGCACCGCGCCGCGCTCGATCGCACGCGGAACCTGGCTGCTTATCAGGATATGTTCCCGATGGTGAAGGATTCGCTCGGCAACGCCTTGCGGATCATCCGGCCCGTGGTCGTGCTCGACGAGGGACACCGCGCCATATCCGATCTCGCTTTCCGCACGCTGTACGGCTTCAATCCCTGTTTCGTACTGGAGCTGACGGCGACGCCGCAGGATGTGCAGCCGCGCGGCGGTAGGAACCCCCGTGAAGGCCGCTATGCGAATGTGCTTGTCGAGGTGACGGGACGCGAGCTGGACCGCGAAGGCATGATCAAGATGCCCCTCAATCTCGACCCGCGGCAGAGTGACGACTGGAAGGCAACGCTTAATGCCGCGCTGACCAAATTGAACGCGCTCGACAAGGACGCGCGCCGGCTCCGGGCCGACACCGGGCGCTATATCCGCCCGATCATGTTGATTCAGGTCGAGAGGACAGGGGCCGACCAGCGCGAAAGCGGTAACATTCACGCCGAGGACGTAAAGGACTGGCTTCTGACCGCCGGTTTCGACGAGGCCGAGATCGCCGTCAAGACGGCGGAGCAGAACGACCTGAACCAGCCCGAGAATCAGAACCTTCTGTCACCGACGAACCGCATCCGCGCGATCGTCACCAAGCAGGCCCTACAGGAAGGCTGGGACTGCCCCTTCGCCTATGTGCTGTGCGCCCTGGCCGCCAGCTCCAATCTGAATGCCATGACGCAGCTTGTCGGGCGCATCCTGCGCCAGCCTCACGCCACGAAAACCGGAGTGGACGCGCTCGACGAGTGTCATGTCATCACCCACCACGCCGACACCGCGACCGTGGTGGAGGCGATCAAGGACGGGCTCGAACAGGACGGCCTCGGGGATCTGGTGCTTCATGTCTCCCCGGATGATACGTCCGCTGCGGCGAAGGTTGCGCGGAAGATCAACCGGCGCCCAGCTTTTGCAAAGACCGAAATCTATCTGCCGAAAGTCATGATCGTGGAGGACGGCAAGTCGCGCGACCTCGATTACGAGACCGACGTACTCGCCAGCATCGACTGGCGCGGCTTCGACCCCAAGGACATCGCGGCGCGCATCCCCGAGAATGCCCAAGCTGCCGAGAGCCAGCTTCAGAGGATCAGGCTCGCCGATGACGGCGAGGAGCTGTTCGTCGGCGAGACCATCGCCGATAACTTGGAGACGCTTGTCTTCCAACCCGCCCATGCCGTCCGCATGGTTTCCGATATCGTGCCCAACCCCTTTGTCGGCCGTGAGATCGTCGGTCGCCTTCTGGACTCGCTTCGCGCACGCGGCTTCGACGACGCCAGGCTCGGCCAGCTCGCCAGCCTGATCATCGAGGGGTTGCGCAAGGGGCTCGACGCTGTACGCACAGAGCGCGCCGAGGCCCTGTTCAAGGCAGGCGTTACCGCCGGGCGCATCCAGTTCCGCCTGCGCCTCGACGGCGGCAACTGGCGGATGCCGTTCAGCATCGACACGACCGAGCCCGAAGATGCGCCGCAACTTCCCAGCAGGACCGGCCTTCCTCTTGAAAAGAGCCTGTTTGCGCCCGTCTATCAGAACGAGCTGAACAAGGACGAGCGGGACGTGGCGGTCTATCTCGACGGCGAGAAGGCGTTGGCCTGGTGGCACCGCAACGTTGCCCGCACGCAGTATGGCGTACAGGGCTGGAGGAAGGCTAAAATCTACCCCGACTTCATCTTCGCCGTTCAGACCGAAGGCGAGGCCAAGCGGATCACGGTCCTCGAAACCAAGGGTGATCAGCTCGACAACCTCGACACCGCCTATAAGCGCGAGGTCCTTTCCTTCCTGTCCGGCGCGTTCCAATGGGACGACTACACGCCCGCCGGGGAGCTGGAGCTGGTCAAAAACACCGGGGAGACCGTGCAGGGTACTCTCGTCCTGATGAGCGAATGGAGGGAAAAACTCCCCACTTTTTTCACGGTGGACACGCCCTAACGAGGGCACATACCTTCGCCCCGCGCGCCGTTCGGCCCCCCGTTCGCTCTCCTATTCGGGCCCCTATTCGGTCTTGGAGTCGGGCCCGTCCGGGGCCGCGGCCTGCTCGCGGGCGTAGCGCTGGAGCGCGGCGAAGCGGTAGATGCCGTGGACGAACTTGCCGTAGGGCAGGGTCACGAACAGCGCCATGACGACGCCGAGATGGACGGCCAGCAGCATCCCCATCGCCGCCGTGTCGCGCCAGAGGAGGAGGGCGAGGCCCGTGATGCTGGTCAGAATCAGGAGCAGCGCGAAGCCGGTATCGAGGCTCGCGCGCTCCGGGTCCTCGGGCCCGCTCTCGGGCTCCGCCCGCGCCGCCGCCCGGGCGCGCGCGTTGAGCGCGAGCAGCCCCGCCGGGCCGACGATCAGGCCGATGCCGCCGAGCGTCCCCAGCACCACCGGCAGGCTGTAGAAGCTGTAGGGCGCGACCCAGCCGAGGCCGTAGTGATGCAGGGTGGCGACGCAGGTCGCCGCGAAGCAGAGCGCGAAGCCGCCCGCCGTCAGGTGGTGGAAGGTGCGGCGCGCGGTCCCCGGCGCCTCGCCGGGATAGGGGCAGCCCGCCAGGGCCGTCCCCGAGCCGCCGCCCTCGAGGTAGGTGAGCCGCGCCGCGTCATGGCCCGCACGGGCGGCGCCCCGCAAGACCCCGCCCGTGTCCCCGGTGAGCCTGCGGAAGCGGAGATAGCCGACTCCCAGGGCGATCAGTGCATAGAGGAAGGCCGCGCCGAACAGCCAGACCATCACCCCGTGGGGGATCACGGCGTAGAACGCGCCGGGCCCGCCATGGGCGCCGAACAGCACCCTGCCCTCCACCAGCGCCACCGTGCCGAGGACGAAGATCACCAGCGCGAAGGTGAGCGCCAGCGCGGTGACCATGCCGTTGTCCCGGAACGCGGCGCCGAAGGCCCGGGGCCAGGCGCACTGGGCATAGGTTTCGGTCCTGAGCCGCGAGAGCACCCGGGGCAGGTTGACCGAGAACTCGTGCGGCGGGGCGTATTGGCAGTGGTGATAGCAGGCCCGGCAGTCGTGGCAGAGGTTGGCGAGGTAGCCCAGGTCCCCCGCGCTGAAGGCGCGGCGCATCTCCATCGCCGGGAACACCGCGCAATGGCCCTCGCAATAGCGGCAGGCATTGCAGATGGTGAACTGGCGTTCGGCCTCGCCGACCTGATCGGCCCCGCTGCTAGCCCAAGACATGATGTGCCGCCTCCCGTCCCGCGATCTGCCCGAAGACGCTGCCGATGGTCATGCCGATCCCGGCGAGATAGCCCTTGCCCAGCACGTTGCCCGCCATGATCTCGCCGGCGGCGAAGAGGTTGGGCGACGGCAGGCCTCCCGCGCCGACCATCACCCGGGCGCAGTCGTCCACCTTGACCCCGAGATAGGTGAAGGTGATGCCGGGGCTGAGCGCGTAGGCGGCGAAGGGCGGGGTGTCGATGGTCCTGGCCCAGTGGCTCTTGGGCGGATAGAGGCCTTGGGTCCGGCAATCGTCCAGCACCGTGCGATCGAATCGCCCCGGCCGGATCGCGGCGTTGAAGCCGCTCACGGTCTCGGTCAGGGTGGCGGCGTCGAGGCCGAGCGCCCCCGCCAGCCCGCCGATGGTGCCGGAGGTCACGGGCTCGAACATCGAGGGCATGAAATCGTTGGCGGCCTTCGCGTCGATGATGGAATAGGCGACCTGGCCGGGCTGCTCCGCCACCAGGCGGCCCCAGATGGCGTAGCGCTTGGGCCAGAACTCCTCGCCCTCGTCGTAGAAGCGCTTGGCCCCGCGGTTGACGACGATGCCGAAGGGCACGGAATCGAGCCGCGTCGCGATGCCGCCGTCGAACTTGGGGGCGCGGCCGTCGATGGCGACGGCGTGGCACTGCTTGGGGTCGCCCACCGGCACCGCGCCGGCGTTGAGCAGGGCGCGCAGCACCTCGCCCTTGTTGAACGGCGTGCCGCGGATGCGGAAGTTCTCCGCCGCCTCCCCCCAATACTCCTTGAGCCAGGGGATGTTCGCCTCGAACCCGCCGGCGGCGGCGACGAACGCCTGCGCCTCGATCTCGTGGGAGGCGCCGCCGATCCGTACCAGCGCCTTTTGGAAACGCCGCTCGGCGACCGTGACGTGGGTGACCGCGGCCTCGTAGAGGACCTCGACGCCCGCGGCCTCGGCGGCGCGGTAGAGCGCGTTGGAAAGCGCCTTGCCGCCGCCCAGGAAGAAGGCGTTGGTATGGGCGAGGTTGAGCGTCCCGCCGAGCGCCGGCTGGAAGGCGACGCCATGCGCGATCAGCCAGTCCATGGCGGCGCCCGACCGATGGATGGTGAAGCGGGCCAGGGCCTTGTCGGTTTCCCCGCCGGTGACCCGCATCAGGTCCTGGTAATATTCCTCCTCGGGGTAGGTGCCGGTCAGGACCCCCTTGGGTGCTTCGTGCATGATCCGGAGGTTCCGGGTGTGGCGCGTGTTGCCCGCCCGCATGTGGCGCGGCGCCGCCTCGAGGATCAGGACCTTGAGGCCCGCCTCGGCTGCGGTGATGGCGGCGCTCAGCCCGGCGTTGCCGCCGCCCGCGACAAGCACGTCAATGGGGCCATCGGGAAGGGTCGGTCGGTCCATGCGGGATCTATCGGGTCGGCGCGCGCGGTGGGGAAAGGGCGCTCATCATAGAGGCAATCACCCGCCCCACCAACCGGTTCGGGGCCGCGCGTTTCGCGGGCCTCCCACTTGTCATCCTGCGTCGGCGCGGTTAAGAAAGGCCGAAAAATAGATCGCAGTTGACGGAAAGGACCGGGCCATGCAGACAGCCATTCCCGCCATCATGATGCGCGGGGGAACCTCGCGCGGGCTTTACTTCGCGGCCCATGACGTGCCGGCCGACCCGGCGGCGCGCGACCGCATGCTGCTGGCCGCCATGGGATCGCCCGATCCGCGCCAGATCGACGGGCTCGGCGGGGCGACGACGCTGACCAGCAAGGTCGCCATCATCGGCCCCTCGGCCGAGGACGGGATCGACGTGGATTACTTCTTCTGCCAAGTCTCGGTGACCGAGGCGCTGGTCGACACCGGCCCGACCTGCGGCAACATCCTGGCCGGCGTAGGCCCCTACGCCATCGAGACCGGCCTGGTGCCGGCGGACGACGGCGAGACCCGGGTGCGCACGCGCCTGGTGAACACCGGCGACCTCGTGGAGGCGGTGATCAAGACGCCGGGCGGCCGTGTGGAATACGCGGGCGATGCGGCCATCGACGGCGTGCCGGGGACGGCGGCGCCGGTGATCCTCAACTTCATGGACTGCCTGGGGTCGAAGACCGGGTCGCTGTTCCCGACCGGCAACCTGGTGGACGAGATCGACGGCATCGAGGTGACCTGCGCGGATGCCGCCATGCCGGTGATTATGATGCGCGCCGAGGCCATGGGCAAGACCGGCTACGAGACCGCCGCCGAGCTCGACGCCGACAAGGATTTCTTCGCCCGGCTCGAGCCCGTCCGCCGCAAGGCGGGCGAGATGATGGGCTTCGGCGACGTCTCCGGCATGGTGATCCCGAAGCCCGTGCTGCTGGCCAAGCCGCGCGCCGGCGGCACGCTGTCGTCCCGCTACTTCACGCCGCACGCGACCCACGAGGCCCATGCCGTGACCGGCGGCATCTGCGTCGCCTGCGCGGCGGTCACGCCGGGGACGCTCGCTTACCAGTATGCGGGCCTCGCGCCGGAGGAGAAGATGCGGATCACCATCGAGCATCCCACCGGGGTGATCGACGTCGCGCTCGAGCTCGACCTCGCCAAGAGCCCGGCGGAGGTGGTGCGCGCGGGCATCCTGCGCACCGCGCGTCTCCTGTTCCGGGGATCGGTCATGGTGCCGGCGGGCACGCTCGAGGGCACGCGGGCGGCGGCGAAGAAGGAAGCCGTCGGGGCCTAAGCCGAGCCTCAGGCGCTCCTGGCCGCGTCGGGGGCGGGCGGCGCGACGCCCGTGCCTTCGAGCCGGCAGTCCTCGAGGTCGGCGCCGTCGAGACGGCAGCCTTCGAGGTCGGCGCCGGTCAGGTCGGCGCCCTTGAGGATCGCCTCGGTCAGGTTGGCGGGCCATTTGCGCCTCGTCGGGCGGCCGTTCGCGTCGTTGATGCCGGCGGGCTTGAGGATCGCCTCGCACAGGTTCGACCCCGTGAGATCGGCCCGCGCCATGTTGGCGCCGGCGAGATTGGCCCGCCTCAGGTTGCACTTGTCGAGCCGGGCGTTGCCGAGCTCCGCCATGACGAACTCGCAGCCCGCGAGGTTCGCGCCGGTGAGCTGGGCCCCCTTGAAGTTCGCGGCGTCGAGATTGGCCCCGGCGAGATCGACGTTGCGCAGGTCCGCCCCCGCGAGGTCGGCGCGCCGGCCCCTGGCGCCGGCGCTCTCGACCCAGGCGTAGTGCGCGTTGAGGATCTGCTGGGTCGAAAGCGGCAAGGTCTCCGGCGCGCGCAGGAATTCCGCGTTCTCCATCTCGACGCTGGAGAGGTCGACGCCGCCGAGATCGCAGCCCGCGAGGTTCGCATAGGACAGGTTGGCCTGGGTCAGCACCGCGCCCTGGAGGTTCGCGCCCATGAGCGAGACGCCGGAGAGGTCGGCCCCCACTAGCACCGCGTTCGAGAGGTCCGCGCCGTTGAGGTTGGAGCCGGAGAAATCGGCGTCACTGAGGTCCGCGCCCCTGAGGCTCGCATCGGTCAGGTCGGTCTGCAGGATGTTGGAATGGGCGAGCGCCATCCCCGAGAGCCTCGCGCCGCGCAGGTTGACGTGGCTGAGCTCCATGGCGCCGGTCTCCCGGATCAGCATCTCGAGCTGGCGGCGCTCCGGCGAATGGGTCATCAGGTTGCCGTTGCGCAGGTCGGCCCCCGCGAGGCAGGCCCCGGTCAGGTCGGCATCGCGCAGCGAGGCGCCCCGGATGTCGGCGCCCGCGAGGTTGGCCCCGGTGAGGTCGCATCTGGACAGGTCGGCGGCGAAGAGGTCGGCATCCGTGAGGTCGGCCCCGTCGAGGGCGCTGCGGGCGAGGTCGGCGCCGGTCAGTTTGATGCGGGCGAGCCTGGCGCCGGTGAGCTGCATGCCGCAGAGCTCCATCAGCGCGAGATTCGCGCGCCGGCCGCCCGGGACGTGGCGGACCCACTGGTCGTGGCTGATCAGCGCCGCGAGGATCTCCTGGGGCGTCATGGGGCTCCTTTCGGTGTCGCCGGAACTGTGCCGGAAAGACTTTAAGAAAGCTTAAGGACGGCGGGACGTCCCTGGGGGCCTCGCCCTATTCCTTGGCCGCGAGCCAGGCCCGGGCGTTGGCCTCCGCGCCGGACGGGAGGGGCGCGCGCCGGTCCCGGATCCAGGCCGCCACGTCGTCCACCACGGCGCGCGCGCGCAGGTCGCGCAGCAGCATGTGATAGCCGTTCTCGTAATAGGCCGCCCGCGCCCGGCCCCGCGCCAGCAGCGTCCTGAGCACCGCCTTGGTCGGTTCTTTGGGGATCACCTCGTCCCGCGCGCCGTAGAGCAGCAGCAGCGGCATGTCGATCTTCGCCGCCGCCTCCGCCGCCCGGTCCATCAGGTTCACCAGCCCCCAGATGGCATCGACCCGCGTGTGCTTGATGATGAGGTCGTCCCGGGCGAGCGCCCGCAGCATCGCCTCGTTGTCGGACGGCTCGATGTCGAGCCCCTCGGGCGTGACCTCGAACCACGGGATGGTATGGGCGGTGAGCCACAGCGCGCCGCGCTTGAGCGCGCCGAGATGGGCCCGTCCCCACACCGCGGGCGCGACCAGGATGGCGCCGTCCGCCGCGGGCGCCGGGTTGCGGGCGAAGGCCACCATGGCCACCGCGCCGCCCATGCTGTCGCCGAGCACGTAGAGGGGCAGGCCGGGATGGCGCGCCCGGACCGCGATGATGAGCGCCTTGGTGTCGCTCACCATGGCCTCGACCCCGGCCCAGAGGCCGGGCCGCGGGCCGCGGCCGAAGCCGCGCTGGTCGATGGCGTAGGTGACGATGCCTTTCGCGGCCCACGCCTTCGCCGCGGCGTCGAAGGCCTTGGAATAGTCGTTGAAGCCGTGCAGCGCGGCGATGGCGGCCCACGGCTTCGCCGCCTCGGGCCCCCAGCGCCGCAGGGGAAGCCGCGCCCCGTCCCGGGCCACCAGGGCATCGTCCTCGATGCGGGGCGTGCCGGTCAGGGGGCCGACGGCCTGAAGCCTCGGGGCGCAGGCGGCAAGGCCGGAGACCAGCGCGAGCGCGAGCGCGAGGCGGGCCATCAGCGGTGCGCCGCGGGCCGCACGCCCGCCCTCAGGACGCGTCATCGCCGCGGTGGGCCCCGGCCCGGCCCCGGGTCATCTCCGGGACCACGTCCTCGAGCCGTCCCTCGGCGGCCGCGCGGGGGCCAGCGGGGGCGCGGTCGGGGAGGGGAATGACGGTCATCGCGAAAGGTTCTCTCTTGGGATTGATTGCCGATGCGCATTCGGTATCATCGCCGGGCGGCAGGGGTCAATACGGTGGCGCGCCGCCGTCCCCCGCCCCGGCCCGGACACCAAAGCCCGGACACCAAAGCAGAGAGAGAAGCTGACGCCCATGGAAGCGGCTGAAACCATCACCACGGAAACCACCACCGTCGCCTGCGACGGCGGCACCCTCGGCCATCCCAGGGTCTATCTCAACCTCCTGCCCGACGGCGAGGCCGAATGCCCCTATTGCGGGCGGCGCTACGTGCTGGCCGAGGGCGCCAAGACCGGCTCCGGCCATTGAACGCGCAGGCGAAAAAGGAGGGCGAAGGGCCCCGCCACCTGTTCCTGGTGGACGGCTCGGGCTTCATCTTCCGCGCCTATTACGCGCTCAAGACCAACCTGACCCGCTCCGACGGCACGCCGACCAACGCCGTCTTCGGCTTCTGCAACATGCTGATGAAGCTGCTTGACGACACCGAGGCCGATTACATCGCCGTGATCTTCGATTCCGCGCGCAAGACCTTCCGCAACGACATCTATCCCGAGTACAAGGCCAACCGGTCGGAGCCGCCCGAGGACCTGATCCCGCAGTTTCCCCTGATCCGCGAGGCGACCGAGGCGTTCAACGTCCCCGCCGTCGAGATGCCGGGCTTCGAGGCCGACGACCTGATCGCCACCTATGCCCGCCAGGCACGCGAGGCGGGCGACGAGGTCACGGTGATGAGCTCCGACAAGGACCTGATGCAGCTGATCGGCGGCGGCGTGATGATGCGCGATCCCATCCGCAACGGCGAGATCGGTGCCGATGAGGTAATGGAGAAGTTCGGCGTCGGCCCCGACAAGGTGGTCGAGGTCCAGGCGCTGGCGGGCGATTCGGTCGACAACGTGCCGGGCGTGCCCGGCATCGGCGTCAAGACCGCGGCCCAGCTCATCAACGAGTTCGGCGATCTCGAGACGCTGCTCGCCCGCGCGGGCGAGATCAAGCAGCCCAAGCGGCGCGAGAACCTCGAGCAGTTCGCCGATCAGGCGCGCCTTTCGCTCGAGCTCGTGACGCTCCGGGACGACGTGCCGGTCACGGGCAGCTACCGGGACTTCGCCAAGCGCGAGCCCGATCACGACAAGCTGCTCCGGTTCCTCCGCGCCCAGGAGTTCGAGCGCATCGTCGCCCGCGTGCTCAGCGAGATCTCGGGCGACGGCCGCGTCGCCGAGATGGAGGAGACCAAGGGGCCCGCCGCCAAACCCGCACCGGGCAAGGCCAAGGCGCCCGCGGGCGGGGGCGCGGAGGCCGCCGACGGCACGGGGGGCGAGGGGTATGAGCTCGTGACCGACGAGGCGCCGCTCAAAGCCTGGATCGATGCGGCGACGGAGCAGGGCCGCGTCGCGGTGGATACGGAGACGACGTCGCTCGACGCCATGCGGGCGGAGCTCGTCGGGCTCAGCCTCGCGCTCCGCCCCGGCAAGGCGTGCTACATCCCGCTCGCCCACAGGTCCGGGGCGGCCCAGGGGGCGCTCGATCTCGGCGATGGAAAAGGCGATGGCGGCGCCGAGGGCGACGGCGGGCTGCTTCCCGGCCAGATCGCGCGCGAGCGGGCGCTCGAGCTGCTTGCTCCCATGCTCGCAGATCCCTCGGTCCTCAAGGTCGGGCACAACATCAAATACGATCGCGAGATCCTGGAGACCTACGGGCTCACGGTCGAGCCCGTCGACGACACCATGGTGCTCTCCTACGTGCTGGAGGCGGGGGCCCACGGCCACGGGCTCGACGAGCTCGCGGCCCTGCACCTCGATCACACCACCATCAAGTTCGCCGACGTCGCGGGCAGCGGCCGCAACCAGGTGACCTTCGACTTCGTGCCGCTCGATGCGGCGCGGGACTACGCCGCCGAGGACGCCGACATCACCCTGAGGCTGCACGATCTCTTGAAGCCGAGGCTCGTCCGCGAGCACTTGGCCGCGGTCTACGAGACCCTCGAAAGGCCGCTGATCCCCGTGCTCGTGGCGATGGAGCGGGCGGGGATCAGGGTCGATCCCAAGCGCCTCAAGGCGCTTTCGGCGGATTTCGCGAAGCGGCTCGCCAAGCTCGAGAAGGAGATCCACAAGCTCGCCGGCCGCGAATTCAACGTCGGGAGCCCCAAGCAGCTCGGCGAGATCCTGTTCGAGGAGATGTCGCTGCCGGGCGGCAAGAAGGGCAAGGCCGGCGCCTGGTCGACCGGCGCCGACGTGCTCGAGGACCTCGCCGCCTTCGGCCACGACCTGCCCGCCCGGGTGCTCGACTGGCGCCAGCTCGCCAAGCTGCAATCGACCTATACCGACGCGCTTCAGAAGCAGATCAACCCCGGTACGGGCCGCGTGCACACCTCCTACGCCATGGCGGTGGCCTCCACCGGCCGGCTCAGCTCGACCGATCCCAACCTGCAGAACATCCCGGTGCGCACCGAGGAGGGCCGCAAGATCCGCGAGGCCTTCGTGGCCGAGGAGGGCACCAAGCTGATCTCCGCCGACTATTCGCAGATCGAGCTCCGGCTGCTCGCCCATGTCGCGGACATCGCGGCCCTGAAGGAGGCCTTCCAGGCGGGCGCCGACATCCACGCGCTGACGGCGTCGGAGATGTTCGACGTGCCGCTCGATGCCATGGACGCGATGACCCGGCGCTCGGCCAAGGCCATCAATTTCGGCATCATCTACGGCATCTCCCCCTTCGGCCTGGCGCGCCAGCTCGGCATCCCGCAGCAGGCCGCGAAGACCTACATCGAGGCCTATTTCAAGCGCTATCCCGGCATCAAGGACTACATGGAGGAGACCAAGGCCTATGCCCGGGAGCACGGCTATGTCACCACCATCTTCGGCCGCCGGGTGCACACGCCCGGCATCAAGGCCAAGGGGCCGCAGGGGGCCTTCGCCGAGCGCGCCGCCATCAACGCGCCCCTGCAGGGGGCGGCGGCCGACATCATCAAGCGCGCCATGATCCGCGTGCCGCCGGCGCTGGAAGCCAGGAAGCTCAAGGCCCGCATGCTGCTCCAGGTCCATGACGAGCTGATCTTCGAGGCTCCCGCAGCCGAGGCCGAGGCGACCGCCGAGTTGGTCGCCGAGGTCATGGTCGGCGCCCCCTTCCCTGCGGTCAACCTCTCGGTGCCGCTCGAGGTCGAAACCGGTATCGGCGCAAGCTGGGCCGAGGTCCATTAACAACACCGCGGCCGTCGCGCGGGCCCAGGGAGATCGCCGTTGGATTCGGTGCCCGTCCGCGTCCAGGCCGCCGTCTACGCCACCGGCCTGTTCAGCTCCACCCAGACAAGCCTGATCGCCGTCGTGGTGCCGCTGTGGCTCCTGCACCTCGAGGCGGGACCGCTGATGACCGGCCTCGCGCTCGGCAGCTACAACCTCCTGCCCTTCCTGTTCTCGGTCCACGGCGGGGCGCTGATGGACCGCTTCGGCGCCCGTCGGGTGATGGTCGCCTTCGCCGTGGTCGGGGCCGCGACGCCGCTCCTCTATCCGGTGCTGCCCTTGCTTTTCGCGGTGTTCGCGCTGCAGATGGTGGGCGGCCTCGCCTCCACCATGGGCTGGGTCGGGGCCCAGACCCTGATCGGCCAGATCATGCAGGGCAGCCCCAAGCACGCCGGGCGCTTCACCTCGATCGGCGTGCTCGGCAACATGGTGGGCCCGCCGATGGTGGGCGCGGGCTGGGATTTCCTCGGGCCGTGGGGCGCGTTCGCGGTGCTGTTCGCCTGGACGGCGGCCCAGCTCGGCGCCGTTCTCGCCCTGCCCAAGGTCCCGGGCGGCAAGGTCACGGAGCCCGAAGGCCGCCTCAGGGCCCGCGATCTCACCCCCGACATCAAGAGCTACACGTCCGCCTTCGCGCTGATGGCCCTGCCCATGGTGGCCTTCGTGGTGATGCTGTCGATGGTGAGGTTGACCGGCCATTCCGTTCAGAGCTCGTTCTACGTCATCTACCTCAATGGCGAGGGGCTGACGGGCACGGCGATCGGCACGTTGCTCGCGACCGGCGCCGTCGCCGCGGCGGTGGGGGCCCTGGTCGCGGCGCCGCTCGCGCGCAGGGTGCATTCCTCCTGGCTGCTCGCGGCGACCTCCTTCATCTCGCTGCTGGCCATCGTGGTGACGCCGCTCTTGGGGCTCTACGTCCTCTATCTCCTCGCCCAGGTGGCGCGGGGTGCGACGGTCGGCATCTCGACGCCGCTGATCATCACCGACATGTCCCACGCCGTCGGTCCCGACCAGGGCAAGGCGGTGGGGCTCCGGACCATGGCCAACCGGGGGACCTCGACGTTCACGCCGATAGCCATGGGGGCGCTGGTCGCGTGGTTCGGCCTGGGCGGGAGCTTCCTCGCCGCCGGCGCGGTGATGGCCGTGGTGATGGCGGGGATCCTCCTCTTCGCGCGGGCGAAGAAGATCCTCTGACCCCCCAGTCCGGGGGGCGCCGGATCGCGTGGGGCCCGTGTCAGGCGGCGCCGTGGATCGCCGCCTCCTTGACGCTGGCATCGACCTGGGGCTCGAACTCCTTGAAGTTCTCCTCGAACATCCGCGCCACGTCCCGGGCGGTCTTGTCGTAGGCCTTCTTGTCCGACCAGGTGCTCTTGGGATTGAGCACGTCCTTGGGCACGTCGGGGCAGGCGCTCGGCACCAGGACGCCGAAATTGGGGTCCGGCGTCATCGGCACGTCGGAGAGCCGCCCGTCGAGCGCCGCGCGCAGCATCGCCCGGGTATGGGCGATCTTCATGCGGGAGCCGACGCCGTAGGCGCCGCCGGTCCAGCCGGTGTTGACCAGCCAGCAGTCGGTCTTGTGCCGGGCGATGCGCTCGCCCAGGAGCTTGGCATAGACCGTGGGATGGCGCGGCATGAAGGGCGCCCCGAAGCAGGTGGAGAAGGTCGCCTCCGGCTCGGTCACGCCGCGTTCGGTGCCCGCCACCCGCGCGGTGTAGCCCGACAGGAAGTGGTACATCGCCTGGTCCGGCGTCATGCGGCTGATCGGCGGCAGCACGCCGAAGGCGTCCGCCGTCAGCATGACGATGTGCTCGGGATGGCCGGCGGTCAGGGTGTCGGAGATGTTGGGGATGAACTCGATGGGGTAGGAGACACGGGTGTTCTCCGTGAGCTCATCGGAATCGAAATCGAGCGCCCGGGTCACCGGGTCGATGACCACGTTCTCCAGCACCGTGCCGAAGCGATGGGTGGTGGCGTAGATCTCGGGCTCCGCCTCCCTCGACAGGTTGATCGCCTTGGCGTAGCAGCCGCCCTCGAAGTTGAAGACGCCGTTGTCCGACCAGCCGTGCTCGTCGTCGCCGACGAGGATGCGCGAGCCGTCCGCCGACAGCGTCGTCTTGCCGGTCCCCGACAGGCCGAAGAAGATCGCGGCATCGCCTTTGTGTCCAACATTGGCCGAGCAATGCATCGGCATCACGCCCTGGGCCGGCAGGAAATAGTTGAGCACGGAGAAGACCGACTTCTTGATCTCCCCGGCGTACCAGGTGCCGGTGATCAGCACCTCGCGCGCCCCGAAATTGACCAGCACGCAGATGTCGGAATTGGTGCCGTCGGTCGCCGGGTCGACGTTGAGCCCGGGCGCGTGAAGGATGGTGAAGGAGGGCACGAAGGACGCCAGCGCGTCGTCGCCGGGCTGGATGAACATGTTGCGGGTGAACAAGGCGTGCCACGCGGTCTCGGTGACAACGCGCACGTCCAGCCGGTAATCGACGTCGGCGCCCGCGTAGCAGTCCTGGATGAACAGGTCGCGCCCGGCGAAGTAGTCGATGATCTTCTTGCGGACGCGGGCGTAGTTGTCCTCGGAGATCGCCTGATTGACCGAACCCCACCAGATGTTGTCCCGGCTGGTCGCTTCCTCGACGATGAACTTGTCCCGGGGCGAGCGGCCGGTGTATTCGCCGGTCTCCACCACCAGGGCGCCGCCGGGGGCGAGCAGCGCCTCCGAGCGGCGGATCGATTCCTCATACAGGCTGGGTGCGGCCAGGTTCCAGAAGGCCACACGGGCCTTCTTGATCCCGTGTTTCTCCAGGCCCACGCTGCTTTTGACGGGTCCCCGTTCTTCCAATGTAGTTCTCCTGTTTGTGCCCGGAACGGCCTCGGGCAGCCCTTATATACGGTCTAGATTTGGGGGACGCCACCCCGAATCGCGAATCGTTCCGACTTTCTCGGCCGCGGCGTGGCCGTGTTAACGATTAACCGCGGAATCGGGCAAAAACCGGCGCAAAAGCTGGCTTAACGCGAGCCCGAGGACGGCCCAGAACGCCGCCATGGCGGCGAGCGAGGCGGCGGCGAAGCGGGCGGCCAGGTCCGGCGGGACGCCCGCGACGCCGGTCCCGGCCTCGGGACCGGGGAGGACGAACGGAAGGGCGAGCAGGCCGATGCCGAGGGCGCGGACGGCGGGACGCCCGGCGAAGGCGGCAAGCGCCAGGCCCGTCCCCGCGCTGCCCGCCGCGGCCAGCCACAGGAGCTGGCGTGCCGCCAGCGGGCCTTCCGCCATGCCCGGCAGGTGGGGCGGAAGCACCAGGGCCGGGGCCAGGGCAAACGCGGCAAATCCCGCCGCCCCCCACAGCAGGCCCTCGCCCGGGCCCGGACGGCGGCCCGAGAAGGCGATGGCGCCGGCGAGCACGAGGCCGAACCCGGCGCCCGCGAGCAGGCTGGCGGCCAGCGTCAGTCCGGTTCGCAGCAGCGGGTCGGGCTCGGCCTCCACCGTGAGCAGCGAGGGCGCCCCCCGGCCGGGGCTCATCAGCGCCCTGGCCCGGGCGGCGGCCTCATGAACCTCCGCCTCGTGGATCAGCGGCGTCACCTTGACGGCCTGGGCGGCGAATCCCGCGACACCGGCGATCAGGCCCGCCAGCAGCCCCGCCAGCAGCACCGGCCGGATCATGGCCCGGCGCCGTCAATGGCAGGGGAAGGTGAACCCGTGGCGGGCGTCGTGGGCGGCATCGTGGAGGACGCGGGACTGCGCGAACCCGGTTCCAAACAGCACGAAGGCGCCGAGCAGCACCGCGAGGAGTCCCGCCTGCAGCCGCTCCGAGGCGCTCGTTTCATGGGATCGAGGGACCGCGCGGTGTCTTGAAGCGGCCATGGGCCGTGCCTCCCGAGCTTTGGCGTTGCACCCGAAACCTCTCGCGCGGCCGGCCCGGTGGCCGGAAGCGCTAGCCGAACAGTCCCTCGGCGAAGGCCACGCGCCAGGCGATCGACATGCCGAGCACCATGGTCAGCGCGCCCACGGATGCCGTGAGGCCGCGGAAGGCCCAGGTCATGTGTCGCGCGGTGAAGCGCAGCGGCAGGGCGATGGCGCAGGAGAGCAGCGCCATCCCGGCGACCGATCCCAGGCCGAACAGCAGGATGTAGCCGAGCCCCATCCATACCGACTGGATGGTGCTCAGCGTCAGCAGCACGAGCGCCGCCGACCCCGCCAGGCCGTGCACCGATCCCACCAGGAGCGCGCGCCAGGGCAGGCCCTTGGGATGGACATGGGCATGGGCGGCGATGTCGTGCCGGATCGCCTCGCCGTGGCGGTGGGCGTGGAAATGCTCGGATCCGCCGTGGGCATGGGCGTGGAAATGGGCCTTGCGGCGCGTCATGCGGACCATGACGTCGATGCCGAGCGCCACCAGCATCAGGCCGACCGCGAATTCGAGCGCCAGCGCCATGGTTTCCGGCACCACCCAGTCCAGCACCAGGACGGTCGAGCCGATGAGGAACAGGGTCACGGTGTGGCCGAGCCCCCAGGCCACGCCCATCTTGGTGGTTTCGCCGACCGATCGGCTGCCCGAAGCCAGGCTGGCCACGGCGGCGACGTGGTCCGCTTCAAGGGCGTGCTTCATGCCGATCAGGAAGCCGAGCCCCAATACGTAGAGCATGTGGTGGTGTCCTTACCCCGGATATTCTTGTTGTGTGGCGCCGCGCGCGCCGAAACCTCATCATATGTATGGTTTTCCCCGAGTCAATCAAGACGAGACACGGCCGGAGCGCGCCCCGGCGCCCGGGCTGCCGGCCGCGGGGGCGGGTGGGGGCGGGTGGGGGCCGGCAACGAGGGCCGCGGGCCGGAACGGGCGCCAACTTCGCCCTCAAATAGCCCCATTTGACCTGTTCCGTGGCGCGGTTTCCCTATGGATACGCCGCTATTTGGTGCAAAATGGCGCATTCGGGACGCAACCTGTGTCATTCGCAAGAACCCGAGGAAAAAGGGGATGAACATTGGCCCGGACCATTGCACTGGTCGATGACGACCAAAACATTCTGACCTCGGTGTCGATGTCGCTCGAGGCCGAAGGCTTCGACGTCAATACCTATACCGATGGGGCCAAGGCGCTCGAGGGTCTGGCCAGCCACCCGGTGGACCTCGCGATCCTCGACATCAAGATGCCGCGCATGGACGGGATGGAGCTGCTCAACCGCATCCGGCGGAATTCCCAGATGCCGGTGATCTTCCTGACCTCGAAGGACGACGAGGTGGACGAGCTCCTCGGCTTGCGCATGGGGGCCGACGACTATATCCGCAAGCCGTTCTCCCAGCGCCTGTTGCTTGAGCGTATCCGCGCGCTCCTGCGCCGGCTGGATGCCAACGGTGCCCCGGCGAAGGCCGGCGCCGGCTCCCACGGCGGACAGGAAGGCACCATGGCGCGGGGCGAGCTGGTGCTCGATTCCGAGCGGCATCTTTGCACCTGGCGCTCGACCCCGGTGCAGCTCACGGTGACCGAGTTCCTCATCCTCCGCTCGCTGGCGGAGCGTCCCGGCCACGTCAAGAACCGCGACCAGCTGATGGACGCCGCCTATGGCGAGCATATCTACGTCGACGACCGGACCATCGACAGCCATATCAAGCGGCTCAGGCGCAAGTTCAAGGCCGTGGACCAGGAGTTCGCCCAGATCGAGACCCTCTACGGCCTGGGTTACCGCTATCGCGAATCCTGAGGCGATGGGATAAGGGTGGCGGGGCGGCGCGAAACGCGCGCGTCCCGGCCGAAGGGTGGCGCACAGCATGGCGGTCGAGACTACCGAACGGGAGACACGGGTCGAAAAGCCGGCCCGGGGCCGGGCCCGGTCCCAGCGGGCTGAGCATGGCCCCCCCGCCCCCGCCGCCGCCCATAACGGCTCGCCCCGGCGCTTCCGGTCGCTCACCTGGCGCGTGCTCGCGGTCAATCTGCTGGGGCTCGTCATCCTCGCCGCGGCGCTGCTCTACCTCGACCGCTACAAGCAAAGCCTGATCCAGGAACAGCTCGATTCCCTCGTCATCCAGGGCGGGATCTTCGCCGCCGCCCTGGGCGAGGCGGCGGTCACCACCAATCCCGCCATCGGCCGGGACTTCCTGACCCCCCAGGCGCGGCCCATCGTGCGCCGGCTCGCCGCGCCGGCGGGGCTGCGCGCGAGGCTGTTCGCCGCCAACGGGGACCTGGTCGCGGACTCGCGGTATTTCGGGATGGCGGGCGGCAAGGTCCAGGTCACGATCCTGCCGCCGCCGGAGGCAGGCGGCCGCTCCGTCCTCGGCGGGGTGGTCGACATCTATGACTGGATCGTCCGCCAGTTCCCCGACCGGCGCACCTACCCTCCCTATGTCGAGCATGCCGAGCCGCGGGCCGACCACTACGCCGTGGCACAGCTCGCCCTGGTCGGCGAGATCGGCCGCGAGGTGATGGTGGGAGAGGAGGGGCGCCTGGTGATGCTGGTGGCGGTGCCCGTGCAGCGCTACAAGCAGGTGCTGGGCGCGCTGGTGCTGTCGGTCGACGACGAGGGCATCGAGAACAGCCTGCGCAGCGTGCGGCTCGAGATCCTGACGGTGTTCGCCGGCGTCATCTTCGTCACCGTGCTGCTGTCGCTGTGGCTCGCGGGAACCATCGCCCGGCCGGTGCGCCGCTTGGCCGCCGCCGCTGACCGGGTGCGGTCCGGCCGCGGCCGGGAGAAGGAGATCCCCGATTTCACCAAGCGCGGCGATGAGATCGGCGACCTTTCCGCTTCGCTGCGCGACATGACGCAGGCGCTGTGGAACCGCATGGAGGCGATCGAGAGCTTCGCCGCCGACGTGGCCCACGAGATCAAGAACCCGCTCTCCAGCCTGCGCAGCGCCGTGGAAACGGCGGCCCGGCTGGACGATCCGGAGCAGCAGCAGAGGCTGATGTCGATCATCCTCGACGACGTCCAGCGGCTCGACCGGCTGATCACCGACATCTCCGACGCCTCGCGCCTGGACGCGGAGCTGTCGCGCGCCGACATGTCCCCCGTCGATATCCGGGGCCTGCTCACCACCCTCGTCGAGGTCGAGCAGATCGCCGCCGAGAGCCGCGGCGCCGGCGCGCCGGTCATCCGCCTCGAGCTCTCCGGCGAGACGCGGCTCAAGGTGATCGGCATCGAGGACCGCCTCGCCCAGGTGTTGCGCAACCTGATCTCCAACGCGGTCTCGTTCTCGCCGCGGGGCGGGGAGATCCTGCTGCGGGGGGAGCGCACCGGTTCCTGGCTCAGGATCATCGTCGAGGACGAAGGCCCGGGCCTGCCGCCCGGCAAGTTCGAGGCGGTGTTCGAGCGCTTCTATACCGAACGCCCCGAAGGGGAGAAGTTCGGCACCCATTCCGGCCTCGGCCTCTCCATCTCGAAGCAGATCATCACCGCCCATCGTGGCCGGATCAGCGCGGAAAACATCGAGCGCGACGGCATGGTCATGGGTGCCCGCTTCATCATCACCCTGCCGGTCGCCGACGATGACTGAGCCCGGCGCCGCCCCCACCAGCCACGGGACCTGCATCGCCGTCGATGCCGCCGGAGTCCTGATCCGGGGCAGGCCCGGGGCGGGCAAGTCGGACCTCGCGCTGCGCCTGATCGACGACGGCGCCAAGCTGGTGGCCGACGACCAGGTGTGCCTGAGCGTCCGCGACGGCGCCGTGATCGCCCGCGCCCCCGATGCGCTCAAGGGCATGATGGAGGTCAACGGGCTCGGCGTGATGCGCCTCGATCCCGAGCATCTCGCCGAGGAGGCGACGCTGGCCCTGGTGGTGGACTTGGTGGCCGGGGAGCCGATCGAACGCCTGCCGGAGCCGGCGAGCGAATCCTTCCTCGGGGTGGCGGTGCCGCGCATCCGGCTCGCCCCTTTCGAGGCGTCCGCCCCCGCCAAGCTGCGGCTTGCGGTGGGACGGGGCACCGGGTTTATAATGCGCTCGCCATGACGGTCGATTCCTGTTCGCCGCCGAGGAGCGGGTCCGCTCAAATGCCGAGCCGCCTAAGCCAAGATGAACGACGCGCGCGCGTCTAAACCCCTATCCGGCACCGCGGCTCGACACAGGTCCCGAGGCCGGCTGGTCCTGGTCACCGGCATGTCCGGCGCGGGCCGCTCCTCGGCCATGAAGACCTTCGAGGATATCGGCTTCGACGCGGTCGACAACATGCCGCTCGCGCTGCTGCCCACGCTGATCTCCGGCCCGACGACGCTGCGGCGCGACCTCGCCGTGGGGGTCGACATCCGCAACCGGGATTTCGGCACCGGGACGGTGATCGCGGAGATGGACAGGGTGATCGCCGAAGGCACGGTCGAGGTGCGGCTCGTGTTCTTCGATTCCTCGGACGAGGTGCTGCAGCGGCGCTTTACCGAGACCCGGCGCCCCCATCCGCTCGCCGCCGACCGCCCCGTGCTCGACGGCATCGCCCGCGAGCGCCAGCTTCTGAGCGTGCTCCGCGATCGCGCCGACCTCGTCATCGACACCACGGATTTGACCCCGGGCGAGCTGCGGCGCATCCTGATCGGCCATTTCAACTCCATAGCGCCCAATGCCCTGACCGCTTTCGTGACCTCGTTCTCCTACCGCAACGGCGTCCCCCGCGAGGCCGACCTCGTGTTCGACGTCCGGTTCCTCGCCAATCCCCATTACGAGCCGGAGATGCGGGACAAGACCGGGCTGGCGCCCGAGGTCGGCCAGTTCATCGCCGGCGACCCCCGGTTCGATCCTTTCTTCGAGGCGCTGATCAATCTCATGGCGGTGCTGATCCCGGGTTATGTCGAGGAAGGCAAGAGCTATCTGACCATCGCCGTCGGTTGTACCGGCGGCCGCCACCGGTCGGTCTACGTGGCGGAGCGCCTGGGCGCGTGGCTCAAGGAGAAATCCCTCAATGTCGAGGTCAGTCACCGCGAGGCCGGCAAGTCCGTGGAAGGCCTGAGGAGCGAGGCGTAGCCATGAGCGCGAATGAGGAACACGGCGGTTCGGGCAAGACCCAGGGCCGGATCGGCCTGGTGCTGGTGACCCACGGGGTGCTGGGCCAGGCCATGCTCGACACCCTGGAACATGTCGTCGGGCCCCAGAAGGACATCATACCGGTGTCGATCGAGCCCGATGACGACGTCGAGGCCCGGCGGGCCGACATCCTCTCCGCCATCGCCAAGGTGCGCACCGGGGGCGGCTGTATCGTGATGACCGACATGTTCGGCGGCACGCCCTCGAACCTCGCCCTGTCGGCGATGGGGGAGCCCGGGGTGGAGGTGATCGCCGGGGTCAACCTGCCGATGCTGATCAAGTTCGCTTCCGTCCGCGGCTCGGCGCCGCTGGCCGAGGTGGTGACCCAGGTGCAGGAGGCGGGGCGCAAATACATCAACGTCGCATCCAGTTTCCTCAATCCCGCCGATGACCCATAGATGGAGACCCCATGGTCCCCCCTGATGCGGACCGATGGCGGACGCGGCGGGTGATCATCACCGGAAAGCTCGGCCTCCATGCCCGGCCCGCCGCGCGTTTCGTCAAGCTGGCCGGGCGTTTCGACGCCGAGATCGAGGTCGCGAACCGGTCGGGCCGGGTTTCCGCCGGTTCCATCATGGGGCTGATGATGCTGGCCGCGGCGGCGGGCACCGCGCTTGAGATCCGGGCCCGGGGACCGGAGGCGGAGGCGGCGCTCGCGGCCCTTTCCCGTTTCGTCGAAAGCGGCTTCGCGGAGGACTGAGCCGGTTCGGGCGCGCGGGTGCCGCGCGGGCTGCGGCGCGAGGATGGGCGGGCTCCCCGTTTTTTCTTGCCAGCGGCCCTGCATCAAAATATAAAGCTTTCTTTATGTCTTCAAAGGCCGTGGCGCCGGTCTTCCCGCATTCGGTCCCGTCGGCCCCCTAGGCGTGCCCTGCGGGAGCTTCGAGGAGAACAGACGTGAACACCAGATCCGCCGTCGAGCACGGCAGCACCGACTACAAGGTGGCCGATATCGGCCTCGCCGAATGGGGGCGCAAGGAGATCTCCATCGCCGAGACGGAGATGCCGGGCCTGATGGCGCTCCGCGAGGAGTACGGGGCCCAGCAGCCGCTCGAGGGGGCCAGGATCGCCGGCTGTCTGCACATGACGATCCAGACCGCGGTGCTGATCGAGACACTGATGCACCTCGGGGCGGAGGTGCGCTGGAGCTCGTGTAACATCTTCTCGACCCAGGACCAGGCCGCCGCCGCCATCGCCGCGGCCGGCATTCCGGTCTTCGCCTGGAAGGGCGAAACCGAGGAGGAGGCGCTGTGGTGCATCCGCCAGACCATCGAGGGCCCCGACGGCTGGCGTCCCAACATGATCCTGGACGACGGCGGCGATCTCACCAGGGTCATGCACGACGACTACCCCGGCCTGATGGCCCATGTGAAAGGCATTTCCGAGGAAACCACCACCGGCGTGATCCGCCTGTTCGAGATGCAGAAGAAGGGCGAGCTGCTCTCGCCCGCGATCAACGTCAATGATTCGGTCACCAAGTCGAAGTTCGACAACCTCTACGGTTGCCGGGAAAGCCTGATCGACGGCATCAAGCGGGCCACCGACGTCATGCTGGGGGGCAAGACCGCGGTGCTGGCGGGCTACGGCGACGTCGGCAAGGGCTGCGCGGCGGCGCTCGCGGGCCAGGGCGCGCGCGTGATCGTCACCGAGATCGACCCCATCTGCGCCCTGCAGGCGGCGATGGAGGGCTTCCAGGTCATGACCATGGACGAGGCGGCGCCGATCGGCGACATCTTCGTCACCGCCACCGGCAATATCGACGTCGTCACCATCGAACACTTGCGGGCGATGAAGGACCGCGCCATCGTCTGCAACATCGGCCACTTCGACAGCGAGATCCAGATCAAGGCGCTTCGCAACATGACGTGGGACGAGATCAAGCCCCAGGTCCACGAGGTCACCATGCCCGACGGCAAGCGCCTGATCGTGCTGGCCGAGGGACGGCTGGTGAACCTCGGCTGCGCCACCGGCCATCCCAGCTTCGTCATGAGCTTCTCCTTCACCAACCAGGTGATCGCCCAGATCGAGCTATGGCAGAACCACGGCCGCTATGGCAAAGAGGTGTATTTCCTGCCCAAGCACCTCGACGAAAAGGTGGCGCGGCTCCATCTCGACCATGTCGGCGTCCGGCTCACCAAGCTTAGCCAGGCCCAGGCCGATTACATCGGCATCACCGTGGATGGCCCCTTCAAGCCCGATCACTACCGTTACTGAGGCGGGACGCCCGCCGGGCGCCAATGCTTGTAGGGGGCCGGTGAGACGCCTAAACTGCCGCCGTGTCGCACCAAGAATTTCCTGATCCGCGGCCGCTCTCCCGGCCGGGCGTGACCCAAGCCGCGAAGCCCGGGGCCCGCCCTTCGCGCTTGCGTCTCGCGGCCGCGGGCGGACCGATCCCTTTCCTCGGGCCCGATGTCATCGGCCTGCCGGCCCTGCAGGCCCTCGCCGCCCTCCTGTTCCTGGCCGCCATTGCGGGGGTGTTCACCGCCGCCCGGCTGTTCAGGGAACTCGGGCGCGCGCGCCGGGCACGGGACGAGGCACGGACCCATGGCGCGATGGTGGACGCCGCGGTCTCCGCCGCGGCGGGAGGCTTCTGGGCGTGGCCCACGGGGGCTCCGCCCGACCACCCGGGCGCCGGCGGCGCGGGCATCGGCAAGCTGTTCGGGGCCGCCGACGATGCCATCCAGAGCTTCGAGGACGTCATCGCCTTGCTCGACAACGACCAGGGCATGGACCTGCGCGGGTGCATCGCCGACCTGCGCCAGGAGGGCACCATGTTCGCCCAGAGCGCGGAAACCGCCGATCGCCGGCGCACCGTCGCCGTCCGCGGCCTGCGGATCGGCGGGCCCGGCGGCGGTGCGGAGGGCGCCGTCGACACGGTCTGGTTCCGGGACGTCACCGCCGGTTCGCGGGAGACCGCCGGTCTCCGGGCGCGGAACGAGGAGCTCACCTCCCTCACCGCCGAATACCGCAACACCGTCGAACTTATCGGCATCCCGGTCTGGGTCCGGGGCCGGTCGCTCGACCTGGTCTATTGCAACCAGGCCTTCGCCGAGGCGGTGGAGCAGGCCTCTCCCGCCGCCGCCGTGGCCAACGGGGCCGAGATCGTGAGCGGCCCCTCGGGCTGGGGGCGGGAGCTCGCCGAGCAGGCCCAGCGCACCGGCGCCGCGGCCACCCGCTCGGCCCACGTGGTGGCCGGCGGCCGCCGCCGGTTCATGGAGATCACCGAGCTTCCCATCGGCGGCGGGGACAGCCGCTGGCAGGTCCTCGGATACGCCGTCGACCGCACCGACGCGGAGGAGACCCGCGCCGACCGCGACCGCCATATCATGGCCCATGGCGAGGTGCTCGAGAGCCTCGGCACCGGGATCGTCATCTATGGCGGAGATACCAGGCTCGCCTTCGCCAACACCGCCTTCGCCCGGCTCTGGGGGCTCGACGAGGGCTGGCTCAGGACGGACCCGACCCACGGCGAGGTGCTGGAGGACCTCCGGGCGCGCAGGGTCTATCCCGAACAGACCGACTTCCAGGCCTACAAGCGCGAGGTGATGGATCTCTACACCTCCCTGATCGAGCCCCAGGAGGAGCTGCTCTACCTGCCCGATGAGCGCGTCTTCCGCGTCGTCACGAACGCCCACCCCCTGGGCGGACTGCTGATGACCTACGAGGACGTGACCGACCGCATCACCCTGGAGCGGTCGTACAACACCCTGATCGCCGTGCAGTCGGAGACGCTTGCCAATCTCCACGAAGGGGTGGTGGTGTTCGGCGCCGACGGGCGCATCCGGCTGTTCAACCCGGGTTACGCGCAGATCTGGAACCTCAAGGAGGAGACGCTCCGGGGCGAGCCGCGGCTCGCCGAGATCATCGAGGCGGTGCGCGACCAGTTCATCTGCGACGGTCCCTGGGAGGAGTTCCGCGAGCGCATCCTGGCCGGCGTCACCGACCGGACGCCGCGCACCGGGCGCCTCGACCGCACCGACGGCTCGGTGATCGACTACGCCGCGGTGCCGCTGCCCGACGGCGCCATGATGTTCAGCTATATCGACATCACCGACACGGTCGCCGTGCAGCGCGCGCTCGCCGAACGCAACGAGGCCCTGCTCGCCGCCGACCGGCTCAAGTCCGAGTTCATCACCAACGTGTCCTACGAGCTGCGCACGCCGCTCAACAGCATCATCGGCTTCACCGAAATCCTCTCCAACCAGTATTTCGGGGCGCTGAACGACCGGCAGATGGAGTATGCCGAATACATCCTCCAGGCCTCCCGGGTGCTGCTCTCGCTCATCGACAACATCCTGGATCTCGCCCTGATCGATGCCGGCCGCCTCGATCTCGAACGCGGCGAGGTCGATGTCCGCGAGATGATGGAGGCGGTGCTGGCCCTCACCCAGAACCAGAAGGAAGGCGTCACGGTCGAGCTCAGCTGCCCGAAGAACATCGGCACCCTCGACGGCGACGAGCGGCGGCTCAAGCAGGCGCTCTTCAACCTCGTGATCAACGCCATCACCCATACCCCGGGCGAGGGCCGGGTGACCTTGTCCGCGCGCCGGCGCAAGGGGGCCGTGCAGTTCTCCGTCAAGGACACCGGCGCGGGGATCGCGGAGGAGGACCTCGAGCGCATCCTCGGCCGGTTCGAGACCGGCAAGGGCGGCGGCGCGAGCGGCGAGGGCCTGGGACTCGGCCTCGCCCTGGTCAAGAGCTTCGTCGAGCTGCACGGCGGCGAGGTGGCGATCGATTCGGCCCTCGGCCGGGGAACGACGGTGACCTTCGAGATTCCCGCGGGCGCCGACGCGCGCAATGTGCCGCCCGAGAAAGGCCGGTCGAAGACGCGGCGCGCCCGGTAGCGGCGGGCGGCGCGCGCCTACCCGGCGCCGGGACGCCCCTTGGTGGTCGAATATTCGAAGTGAAGCGTCTCCCCGGGACGGACCCGGGCGAAGGCGGCATGGGCGGCGCAGGCGGCTTCGGCGAACCCGGTCAGGATGAGTTTCAGCTTGCCGGGATAGGCGGCGATGTCGCCGATGGCGAAGACGCCGGGGCGCGCGCTTTCCATGGTGGCCGGGTCGATCACGATGTGGTGCTGGTCGAGCTCGAGCCCCCACTCGGCGATGGGGCCGAGGTTCGTGGCGAGGCCGAAGAAGGGCAGAAGCTTGTCCGCCGCAAGCCGCCGCCTGGTCCCGTCCAGCGTCTTGACCGCGACGGCGCTCAAGGTCCCGTCCGACCCTTCGAGGCCCGCGAGCTGGAATGGCACCACCAGCTCGATGCGGCCGGTCTCGCTGAGCGCCCGCATGCGGTTGACGCTTTCCGGCGCGGCGCGGAACTTATCCCGGCGATGGACCACGTAGACCTGGGCCGCGAGCTCGGCGAGGGAGATCGCCCAATCGACCGCGGAATCCCCGCCGCCGGCGATGACCACGCGCTTGTCCCGGAAATCCTCGCGCCGTGCCACGAGGTAGTGGACGCTCTTGCCCTCGAAGGCCTCGATCCCCTTGAGCGGCGGCCGGTTGGGGCCGAAGGCGCCGACCCCGCCCGCCACCATCACCGCCCGGGCCGCGATCCGCGTGCCCTTGGAGGTGGTGAGGCGGAAGCCGCCGTCCGCCGTGTCTGCGAGCGCCTCCACCCTCTCTCCCAGGTGATAGACCGGCGCGAAGGGCGCGGCCTGGAGGCGCAGCCTCTCGATCAGCTCGGCGGCGGAGATCTCCGGCCAGGCCGGGATGTCGAAGATCGGCTTCTCCGGATAGAGCGCCGTGCACTGGCCGCCCTCGGCGTCGAGCACGTCGACGACGTGGCATTTCATGTCGAGCATGCCGCACTCGAAGACCGCGAACAGCCCGACGGGCCCCGCGCCGATGATGGCGACGTCGGTCTCATGGACCTCGCCCGCCTCGCGATCTCCTCCGTTTGCGCCCACCCAAGCTCACTCCTCTAGATCGGATCATGATTTGTCGGAAACACGTCAGGTTTCCGACAAATCATGTCAATCCGATCTCCTTCATATGAGTAGAGCGGATTCACATGGATTGTTGGAACGTCTTCGGCGATTCCGACAATCCATGATCTGCTCTAGGGTCATCGGGGCCTAAGATAGTCGGCTCCCGCCCGTCTGCAAGCCCTTCGGTCTTGTCCGCTTTCCGCACCGGGGCTACAACCGGAACGATGCAAGGGAAGGTCCGCCGCCCATGATCGAACAGCCGCTGCCCGATCTCGAGGCCACGCGGGCGCTCGCCCGGCGCCTCGCCTTCGTTCTGCGGCCCGGTGATGTCGTCGGCCTCGCGGGGCCGCTCGGGGCCGGGAAGACCACCCTGGCCCGGGCGCTCATCCGCGCGCTGGCGGAGCTCGGCGGCGCGGGTCCCGTGACGGACGTGCCGAGCCCCACCTTCACCCTGGTCCAGGTCTACGAGACCGGCGCCGCCCCGGTCTGGCATTTCGACCTCTACCGGCTCGCGCGCCCGGAGGACGCCGTCGAACTCGCCATCGAGGAGGCCTTCGCCGCCGCCGTCTCCCTGATCGAATGGCCCGAGCGCCTGGGCGCCCTGATGCCGGCCGACTGGCTCGAGGTCGCGATCGAGCGCGGCGCCGGCGGCGCCCGGAGAGCCGCCATCCGAGGCCATGGCGCGCGCGGCCGGGCACTCGAACACATGCTCGCCAGGGCCGCGGCATGACCGGGGCCGAGTTGAGGCCGGACGCGGCCGGGGCCGCGCGGCGCGGCGCCATCGAGGACTTGCTCGCCTCCGCCGGGTTCGGGGGGGCGGCGTTCCACTACCTCGCCGCCGATGCCTCCTTCCGCCGCTACGCCCGGGTGCAAGGCGGCCCGCGCCCGGCGCTGATCATGGACGCGCCCCCCGACCGCGAGGACGTCCGGCCCTGGCTGGCGGTCGCTCGGCACCTTTCGGCCCTCGGCCTCAGCGCGCCGGAGATCCTGGCCGCCCGGGAGGACGCGGGCCTCCTTCTGATCGAGGATTTCGGCGACGACACCTTCACCCGGGTGCGCGCCGCCGGCGGCGACGAGGCGGCGCTCTACGACCTCGCGGTGGACGTGCTGGCCGCGATCCACGAGAGGCCCCCGGTGGACACCGTGCCCGGCTGGCTGCCCCCCTACGACGCGGAGAGGCTCCTGGCCGAGGCGGCGCTGTTCACCGACTGGTACTTGCCGGCGGTGGTGGGCCGGCCGACGCCCGAGGACGCGCGCGCCGAATACCTCGCGCTGTTCGCCCAGGCCCTCGCCCCGGCGCTGGCGGCGGCCCGCACCCTGGTGCTGAGGGACTATCACGTCGACAACCTGATGCGGCTTCCGGGGCGCGGGGGAGTCAGGGCCTGTGGGCTCCTCGATTTCCAGGACGCGGTGGCGGGCGCGCCCGCCTACGACCTCGTCTCCCTGATCGAGGATGCCAGGCGCGACCTCGGCCCCGGCATTGCCGGGCGCGCCCGGGCGCGCTATCTCTCCCGCTTCCCGGCGCTCGATATCGCGGCCTTCGACGCCGTTTCCGCCGCCCTCGCCGCCTGCCGCAACGCCAAGATCATCGGCATCTTCACCCGCCTGCTCAGGCGCGACGGCAAGGCCGGATACCTCGCCCATATCCCGAGGGTGTGGCGGCTCTTAGAGGCGGACCTCCGCCATCCGGACCTGGCGGCGCTGAAGGCGTGGTTCGACGCCGCCGTGCCGGCGGCAAGACGCATCGTTCCCGTCGCGCGCGGGGCAGCCCCATGACGGGTGGCTCCCCCACGGTCGCCATGGTGCTTGCCGCCGGGCTCGGCAAGCGGCTCAGGCCGATCACCGACACTCGGCCGAAGCCGCTCGTCGAGGTGGCGGGCCGGACCATCCTCGACCGCGTGCTCGATGCCCTGACCGGGGCGGGGGTCGAGCGCTGCGTCGTCAACACCCATTACCGCGCCGCCCAGATCGAGGCGCATCTGGCCGGGCGCGGCAGGCCGGCGGTCAGGCTCTCCCATGAGCAGGCCCTGCTCGACACCGGGGGCGGGGTCGCCCGGGCGCTGCCTCATCTCGGGACGGAGCCGTTCTTCGTGGTCAACGCCGACATCCTCTGGGACGAGGGACCGGGGGGCCCGGCGCTCGTCCGCCTGGCGGAGGCCTTCGATGCCGCGACCATGGACGCGCTCCTGCTCCTCGTGCCGCGCGGCCGCGCCGTCGGCTACGTCGGGCCCGGCGATTTCGGCGCCGACGGCGCGGGCCGGCTCGCCCGGCGCGGGCAGGCGGAGGCCGCGCCCTTCGTCTTCACCGGCCTTCAGGTGCTGAAGCCCGGCCTCTTCGCCGGTGCGCCGCAGGGCGCCTTCTCCCTCAACCTCCTCTACGACCGGGCGATCGCCGCGGGGCGGCTCTTCGGCATCGAGCACGCGGGCCGCTGGTTCCACATCGGCACGCCCGAGGGCCTGGCCTTGGCCGAGGACGCCCTCGGCCCGGCCGGCTCCGATCTCCGGCCATGAGCGCCCGCGGCCTCAACCTCTACACCATCGATCCCCATCTGCCCTTCGTCGATGCCCTCGCCCGCGGCCTGATGGCGCGTCTCGAGAGCGAGCGGCCGGGCGAACCGCTCGCGCTCGCCCGGGCGACCGTCCTGTTGCCGACCCGGCGGGCGGTCCGGTCGCTTCGCGAGGCCTTCCTCAGGGCGTCCGGCGGCGCGCCGCTGCTGCTGCCCCGGATGATGCCGCTCGGCGACCTCGACGAGGAGGAGCTCGCCATCCTCGGCGATCAGGGGCCGGAGCTCGACATCGCCGGCGGCGGCGCCGAAGGCGGCGATCCGCTCCCGCCGGTGATCGGAGGGCTCAGCCGCCAGCTCATCCTCGCCCGCCTGGTGATGAGCTTCGGGGGCCTGAGTTGGGCGAGCGCCCCCGATGCGGGCCAGGCGGCGGAGCTCGCGCGCGAGCTCGCGCGACTTCTCGATCAGATGGAGACCGAGCGCCTTTCCTTCGACCGGCTCAAGGACCTGGTGCCGGACCACCTCTCCTCCCACTGGCAGCAGACGCTGGACTTCCTCAAGATTGTCACCGAATACTGGCCCGAGGAGCTCGCCGCCCAGGGCGCCATCGGCCCGGCCGAGCGGCGCAACCGGTTGCTCGCGGCCGAGGGCGCCGCCTGGGCCGCGAACCCGCCCCTGGGCTGGGTGGTCGCCGCGGGATCGACGGGATCGATCCCGGCGACGGCGGATCTCCTGGCGATCGTCGCGGGCCTTCCCAAGGGCGCGGTGGTGCTGCCGGGCCTCGACCGGCGGCTCGGCCCGGACGCCTGGGAGGCGCTTCCCGAAAGCCACCCGCAATACGGCCTCGCCCGCCTACTCGATCACCTGGGGGTGGCGCCCGAGGAGGTGCGCCCCTTCGCGGCGGACTGGCCCCACGGCCTCGCCCCCCGGGCGCCCGAATCGAGGGCGGCGGTGCTGTCGGCCGCCATGGACCCGACGGCGGGCCCGCACCCGGCGCCGGAGGCGGAGGCGCTGGAGCGCGTCGCCCTTGCCGCCTGTCCCGGGCCGTCGGAGGAGGCCGCGGCCATCGCCCTTCGCATGCGCGGCGTCCTGGAAACGCCCGGCAGGACCGCGGCGCTCGTCACCCCGGACCGGGGGCTTGCCCGCCGGGTCGCGGCCCGGCTCGGCCACTGGGGGGTGGAGGTCGACGATTCGGCCGGCATCCCCCTCGCCGCGACCGAGGCCGGCTCCTTCTTCCGGCTGATCGCGGAAATGGTGGGCGATGCCTTCGCGCCGTTGTCCGTCCTGGCCTGCCTCAAGCATCCGCTCGCGGCGGGCGGCGTGTCACCCGCCCGCTTCCGGGAGATGGCCCGGGCGCTCGAGGTCCGGATCCTGAGGGGTCCGCGGCCCGCGCCGGGGCTGCGCGGCCTCGCCCAGCGCATCGCCGCGGCGCTGGAGGAAGCAAAAGAGGAGGAACGCGGGGCGCTTGCCGCGCTCGAGAGCTGGACCCGGGAATTGGCCGGGACCATGGCGCCGCTCGCCGCCGCCATGGCCGGTCGCGAGGGCGGGCTCGCCGAGATCGTCACCGCCCATGCCCGGGCGGCGGAGGCGCTCGCCGCGGGCGAGACGGAACCGGGCGCGGCCCGCCTCTGGCGTGGCGAGGCCGGCGAGGCGCTCGCCGCCCTGGTGGGGGAGATCCTCGAATCGGCGGGCCACCTGCCGCCGCTCCCCGGCGCCCGCTATCCGGCGCTGCTCGGCGCCCTGATGGCGGGCCGGGTGGTGCGCCCGCGCTGGGGCCGGCACCCGCGCCTCTTTATCTGGGGGCCGCTCGAGGCCCGGCTCCAGCATGCCGACGTGATGATCCTGGGCGGGCTGAACGAGGGCACCTGGCCGCCCGATCCCGGTGCCGATCCCTGGATGAGCCGCCCGATGCGCAAGGCGCTCCGCCTGCCTCTGCCCGAGCGCCGCGTCGGCCTCGCCGCCCATGACTTCGCCCAGGCGTTCTCCGCACCCGAGGTGCTGCTGACCCGGGCCGAGCGCGAAGGGGGCACGCCGACGGTGCCCTCACGCTGGCTCGCGAGGCTCGCCAACGCGGTGCCCGAGGAGGCCTTGGCCGCCGTCGCGGCCCGGGGCGAGGCCTGGGTCCGCGCCGCGGCCCGCCGCGACGAGCCGCCCGCCGGCCCCGGCCGGGCGCCGCCGCGGCCCGCGCCGAAGCCGCCGCTCGCCGCCCGGCCGCGCGGGCTCTCGGTGACCGAGATCGAAACCCTGCAGGTCAACCCCTATGCCGTCTACGCGCGCCGCGTCCTGGGGCTGAGGCGGCTCGACGACATCGATGCCGATCCCGGGGCGGCGGAGCGCGGCACCTTCACCCATGAGGCGCTGCAGCTCTTCATCGACCGCTGGCGGGATAGGCTCCCCGGCGAGGACGCCGGTTCGGTCGCCGAGGCGCTGATCGAGATCGGGCGGGAGGTCTTCCGCCCGGTCGCGGCGACGCCGGGACTGCACGCCTTCTGGTGGCCGCGCTTCGAGAGGGTCGCGGCCTGGGTCGCGGAACGCGAGATCGCCCGGAGGGAGCACTTGAGGCCGCTCGCCGCCGAGGCCCGCGGCCGGATCGAGATCGACGCCCCGGGCGGGCCGTTCACGCTGACCGGCGTCGCCGACCGGGTGGAGGAAGGGCCGGGCGGCGGCCGGGTGATCGTCGACTACAAGACCGGCGCCCTGCCCAGTCCGTCGGACATGAAGACGGGCTTCGCGCCGCAACTGCCGCTGCTCGCCGCCATCGCCGAGGCGGGAGGCTTTTCCGGCATTCCCGCGGGGCCGGTCTCGGGCCTCGCCTACTGGCGGCTCGGCGGCGGCGATCCCCCGGGCGAGGAGAAGGGCTTCGCGCTCGCCCCCGAGGAGGCGGTGGAGGCCGCCCTTGCCGGCCTCAGGACCCTCATCGCGCTGTTCGACGATCCCGACTGGCCCTACCTGCCCCACCCGGTGGCGGGGCATGCGCCGCGCTTCGACGATTACGCCCATCTCGCCCGCGTCCAGGAATGGGCCGCGAGCGACGGCGGCGAGGCGGGCGAGGGGTGAGGCCATGAGCGAGACCGAAAACGTCTCTCCGGTCGCCGCCGCGACCAAGGCCCAGCGCCGGGCGGCCGAGACCGGTGCGAGCGTCTGGGTCGGCGCCTCGGCCGGCACCGGCAAGACCAAGGTGCTGACCGACCGGGTGCTCGCCCTCCTGCTCGGCGGCACCCCGCCGCAGCGCATCCTCTGCCTCACCTTCACCCGGGCGGCGGCGGCCGAGATGGCCAACCGGGTGCGGACGAGCCTCGGCCGCTGGGCGATCGCCGCGGACGAGGCGCTTGCCGGGGAGATCGAAAAACTCGCCGGCGCCGCCCCGGAAGAGGACGCGCTCGCCCGCGCGCGCGGCCTGTTCGGCGCGGTGCTCGACTGTCCCGGCGGGCTCAAGATCCAGACCATCCACGCCTTCTGCGAATCGCTGCTGCGCCGCTTTCCGGTGGAGTCGGGCCTGCAGCCCCATTTCCAGCTGATGGAGGAGCGCACGGCGCGGGAGTTCCTCGCCCAGGCGGGGGAAGAGGTGCTGGCGCGCGCCATGGACGGAAGCGCGGGCTCGGGCGGCGATCCCGCCTTGGCCCGTGCGCTCGCCGTCCTGTCCGGGCGCATCGGCACCGAGGATTTCCACAAGCTGATGGACCGACTCGCCGGCGACCGCGCGCGGCTCAACCGGTTCCTCGAGCGCGCGGGCGGCGTAGGCGGCGCGGCCGGGGCCATCGCCGACGTGCTCGGGCTTCAGGGCACGGAGACCCGGGAGGGGCTGATCGCTGCGGCCTCGGCGGATGCGGCCTTCGACGGGCCGGCGCTGCGGCGCGCCGTTTCGGTGATGGAGGCGGGCGGCAAGACGGACAGCCGGCACGCCGCCCTGATCGCGCCCTTCCTCGCCGCGACACCCGAGGCCCGCGCGGAATTGCTCGCCGATTACCGCCGCGGCTTCCTCACCCAGAAGAACGAGCCGTACAAGACCTTCATCACCAAGGGCGCGCTGGAGGCCGCCGATGACCCGGATGCCCTCATCGCCGCCATGGCGGCGGAGGCGGAGCGTCTCATCGCGCTCGATCAGAAACTCAAGACGCTCGACAACCTCGATACCTCGCTCGCCGCCGTGACCCTCGGCGCGGCGCTGGTCGAGACCTACGAGGCCCATAAGCGGTCCCGCGCGCTGCTCGATTACGACGACCTCATCCTGAAGACCCGGGCCCTCCTGGAAGGGAGCGGCGCCGCCCAATGGGTGCTCTACAAGCTCGACGGCGGGCTCGACCACATCCTGGTGGACGAGGCCCAGGACACCAGCCCCGACCAATGGGGTGTCATCCGGGCGCTCGCAGAGGACTTCTTCGCCGGCCTCGGCGCCCGCGAGGAGGCGCGCACCGTCTTCGCCGTGGGCGACGCCAAGCAGTCGATCTACAGCTTCCAGCGCGCCGATCCCCGCGCCTTCGAGGAGATGCGCGCCTTCTTCCGGACGCGGGCGAAGAACGCGGACCGGCGCTGGGCCGATGTCGACCTCCACGTCTCCTTCCGCTCGACCGAAGCGGTGCTCACCGCCGTGGATGCGGTGTTCGCCGCCGCCGACGCGCGCACCGGCCTCGGCCCGGCGGAGGCCGAGATCAGCCACCGTGCGGAACGGGCGGGCCAGGCCGGACGGGTCGAGCTCTGGCCGCTGATGCCGCCCGACGCGCCGAGCCCGGCCAACCCCTGGGCCCCGGAGCTCACCCCGGAGACCGGCTTCAGCGCGCAAGAGCGCCTCGCCAGGGTGATCGCGGCGCGGATCGCGGGCTGGATCGCGGAGCAGGAGGTGCTGCCCTCCCGCGGCAGGCCGATCCGCGCGGGCGACGTCATGGTCCTGGTGCGCCGGCGCACGGGCTTCGTCGATTCGCTGGTCCGCGAGTTGAAGCGCCTCGACATCCCCGTCGCCGGCGTCGACCGCATGGTGGTGACCGGCGAGCTCGCGGTGATGGACCTGATCGCCGTCGGCCGCTTCGCCCTGCTGCCCGAGGACGACCTCAACCTCGCCTGCGTCCTGAAGGGCCCGTTCCTCGGCATCGACGACGATGCGCTGTTCGCCCTCGCCCACGGGCGCACCGGCACGCTCTGGGCGGCGCTCGGCGAACGCGCGCGCTCCGATGCCCGCGCCGCCCGGGCGCGGGACTGGCTCGGCGCCGTGCTCGGCCGCGCGGATAAGGAGCGTCCCTTCGAATTCTTCTCGGCCCTGCTGGATACCGACGGCGGGCGGGAGAGGCTGTTGGCCCGGCTCGGGCGCGAGGCGGCGGACCCGGTCAACGAGCTCCTCGAGCTCGCGCTCGCCTACGAGCGCGCCGCGGTGCCGTCGCTCGAGGGGTTCCTCGCCTGGGCCGGCGCCGGCTCGGTGGAGATCAAGCGCGATCTGGAACAGGCGGTGCGGAACGAGGTCCGCGTCATGACCGTCCACGGCGCCAAGGGGCTCCAGGCTCCCATCGTGATCCTGCCCGACACCACCCACCGGGAACGGCCGCCGGAGCTCCCCTACTGGGCGCGCGGGACCGAGGGCTCCGGCGCGGAGCTTCCGCTCTGGTCGCCCAAGGTGGGCGACTTCGGCCCGCTGCTCGGCGATCTGCGCGCCCGGGCCGTCGCCGACCAGGAGGAGGAATCCCATCGGCTGCTCTACGTCGCCATGACCCGGGCCGAGGACCGGCTCTATGTCTGCGGCTGGCAGAACCGCGCCGCGGTGCCGGGCGGCTGCTGGTACGAGTTGATTCGCAGGGGGCTCGAAGGGGCGCCGGGGATCGAGGCGATCGAGGTCGACCTCGGGGCGGGCGTGCCCGGCCTGGCCGGGCCTGGGCTCCGCCTCGATGCGCCCCAGGAGGCGCCGGTCAAGGGCGAGGAGACGGCGCCGGCCGGGAGGGCGGCCCCGCTCGACGTCGCCTGGGCCGACCGGCCGCCGGCGCCGGAGCCCGGCCGGGCCGCGCCGCTCGCGCCGTCGGACCCCGGCGAGGAGCCGCCGCCCGACAGCCCCGCCGGCGCGGGGGGACCCGATTTCCTGCGCGGCCGGGTGGTCCACGGCCTGCTGCAATACCTGCCCGAGCTCGACCCCGCCCGCCGCGCCGGGGCCGCCCGCCGGGCGCTCGCCCGGCCGGGCCTCGCCCTGGATGAGGCCGCGCGCGAGGAGATCGCCGCCGAGACGTTGGCGCTTCTCGACGATCCCGCCTTCGCTCCCCTCTTCGGTCCGGGAAGCCTGGCCGAGGTGCCGGTCACGGGGATCATCGCAGGCACCGTGGTCTCGGGCCAGATCGACCGCCTGGTGGTGCGCGATGGGGAGGTCCTGGTGGTGGACTACAAGACCGGCCGCAGGCCGCCCGCGAGCGCCGCGGCGGTGCCTCCCGCCTACCTGCGCCAGATGGCGCTCTACCGGGCGCTGCTGGCCTCCGCCTTTCCCGGCCGCGAGATTCGCGCGGCGCTCGTCTACACCGTGGGACCGCGGCTTCTGGCGCTGCCAGAGGAGGCCCTGGACCAGGCCTTTTCGGCGCTCGCCGGCCAGCTTGACGGTGCCGGACGGCCCACCTAAACTCGCGGCCGTCTTGGGACCGAACCAGCCGAAAAGAACGTCAGGGGAACGACATGGGTACACGACATGTGACCGATTCCAGCTTCGAGGCCGACGTGCTCAATGCCGATGGCCCGGTCCTGGTCGATTTCTGGGCCGAATGGTGCGCGCCCTGCAAGCAGATCGCCCCGATCCTCGAGGAAGTGGCGGCGGCGCTCGAGGGCAGCCTGACCATCGCCAAGGTCAATATCGACGAGAACCCGCAGACGCCCAGCAAATACAACGTCCGGGGCATCCCGACGCTGATCCTGTTCAAGAACGGCCAGGTGGTCGGCACCAAGATGGGAACGGTGCCGAAGGGGGCGTTGATGGACTGGGTGCATTCGGCCCTGTGACCCCCTGACGGGGGAAGATCGAACGGCCCCGGGTTGCCGCGCGGGGCCGTTTTTCATGGGCCGGGCGGGACCCTTGCCCTAAGGCACCTTGACCTCGTCCGCCGCCAGCACCGCGCCCGCGAGGTAGAGCGATCCCGTGATCAGGACCCGGCCGGGCTTCCGCCGGGCGACCTCTTTGAGCGCCGCCTCGATTGAGGGGGCGATGTGGGCCGGGATGCCGTGGCGCTTCGCCACCGCCGCGAGGCGCGGGGAGGGGAAGCTCGCGTGCTCGCCCGGCACCTCGACCGCCCACAGCGCCGCCGGCTTGGGCGAGAGGCGGCCGAAGGGCGCGAGGAAGCCCGAGGGGTCCTTGGGGGCGATCATGCCGACGACAAGATAGAGCGGCCGGCGGGCGCCCAACTCCGTGGCGAACGCGCGGGCCAGCGCGCGCCCCGCCCCGGGGTTGTGGCCGCCGTCGAGCAGAACCTCGAAGCCCAGCCTCGCGAGCGGCGCGGTGAGCGGCCCCTTGCCGAGGCTCTCGAGGCGGGCGGACCAGGTCGCGCGGGCCAAGCCCCTGGCGATCGCCGGGGTCCCGGCCGCGGGGTGTCCGAACGCCTTCAGCGCGGCGATCGCGGTGGCGGCGTTGGCGGCCTGGTGGGGGCCGGGGAGGCTGGGTGACGGCAACTCGATGGCGCCGTCCGCGTCCTCGTAGAGGAGGCCTCCCGCGCGGAGCCGGGCCGAGAAGTCTTCGCCCCAGCGGATCAGTGGCGCTTTCAGCGCCGCGGCCCTCTCCGCGATCACCTTCGCGGCGATGGCGTGCTGCGCGCCGATCACCGCGGGCACGCGGGCCTTCAGGATGCCCGCCTTCTCCGCGGCGATCTCGGAAAGGCGGCGGCCCAGGAACTGCTGGTGGTCGAGGGAGACCGGCGTGATGACCGTGACCCTCGGCCGGGCGATGACGTTGGTGGCATCGAGCCTGCCGCCGAGCCCGGTCTCCAGCAGCGTGAGGTCGGCCTCCGCCCGGGCGAAGGCGAGGAAGGCGGCGGCGGTGGTGATCTCGAAGAAGGTGATGGGGGCGGCGCCGTTGGCGGCCTCGCATTCCTCGAGCAGCCGGGCGAGCGCGCGGTCGCCGATCTCGCGTCCGGCGGGGCGGATGCGCTCGGCGAAATGCACGAGATGGGGCGAAATGTAGACGTTGGGCTTGAGCCCGGCCGCCTCGGCCATGGCCTTGAGGAAGGCGACCACGGAGCCCTTGCCGTTGGTGCCGGCGACGTGGATCACCGGGGCGACGCGGCGTTCGGGGTTGTCGAGCTTCTTCAGCAGGCGGCGGATGCGCCCGAGGGAGAGATCGATCTTGCGGGGATGCAACCCGGCGAGCCGGGCCAGCACCGCGTCGCTATTCGCTGGCCGGGATCCCTGCGGCATCGGGCTTCGCCTCGGCTCCGCCCTCGGCGGCGGTCTCGGCCCCGGGCAGGGTGACGACGTCGCCCGCCGGTTCCCGGTTGCGCAGGAGGTCGAGCACCCGGATCAGCGTCTCGCGCAGCTCGGCCCGCGGCACCACCATGTCGACCATGCCGTGCTCCAGCAGGTATTCGGCGCGCTGGAACCCCTCGGGCAGGGTCTCGTGGATGGTGTTCTCGATCACCCGCGCGCCGGCGAAGCCGATGATGGCGCCGGGCTCGGCGATGGAGATGTCGCCCAGCATGGCGAAGCTGGCCGACACGCCGCCGGTGGTGGGATCGGTCAGCACCACGATGTAGGGCAGGCCCGCCTCGCGCACCTCCTGGACGGCGACGGTGGTGCGCGGCATCTGCATCAGCGAGAGGATTCCTTCCTGCATCCGCGCGCCGCCCGAGGACGGGAACACGATCAGGGGCGCCTCCTGGAACACGGCGAGGCGCGCGGCGGAGATCAGCCCGTCGCCCACGGCGGCGCCCATGGATCCGCCCATGAAGCGGAAATCGAAGGCGGCGGCGACGGCGGGGATGCCGCCGATCTTGCCATGGGCGACCATGATCGCGTCATGGGCGCCGGTCTTGGCGCGGGTCTCCTTGAGCCGGTCGCTGTAGCGTTTCTGATCGCGGAACTTCAGCGGATCGTCGACGGATTGGGGCAGCTCGATCGTCTGGTAGCTGTCGGCGTCGAACACCGTCTTGAGCCGCTCCTCGGCGGAGATCCGCATGTGGTGGCCGCAATGGGGACAGACATGCAGATTGGCCGCGAGCTCACGGTGGAAGATCATCTGTTCGCAGCCCGGGCACTTGCGCCAGAGGTTCTCGGGGATGTCCTCCTTCTGCACCAGGGCGCGGATTCGCGGTCGAACGAAATTGGTGAGCCAGTTCATGGTCTATTCCGTTGCGGTCTGCGGTTGCCTGGCGCCGCGGACGGCGGCGGCGAGTTGCTCGACCAAACCCAGTGTCGCGGGGACCAACCCTGCCCCCGCGCGGCCCTCGGCGTCAAGTCCCTCGCGGATGCGCTCGACGATCGCCGAGCCGACCACGGCGGCATCGGCGAAACGCGCGATGGCGGCGGCCTGTTCCGGCGTCTTGATGCCGAAGCCGACGGCGAGCGGCAGGTCCGTCGCCGCGCGCAGATGCGCGATGCGCGCCGCGACGGCGGCGGCGTCGGGGGCGCGGGTGCCGGTGATCCCGGTGATGGAGACGTAATAGATGAAGCCCGAGGTGTTGGTGAGCACCTTGCCAAGCCGCCTGTCGTCGGTCGTCGGCGTCGCCAGGCGGATGAAGTGGAGGCCGGCCTCGCGCGCCGGCAGGCAGAGCTCCTGGTCCTCCTCGGGCGGCAGGTCGACGATGATCAGCCCGTCGGCGCCGGCCTCCCGGGCATCGTCGAGGAAGCGCGCATTGCCGTAGCTGTAGATCGGGTTGTAGTAGCCCATCAGCACGATGGGGGTGTCGGCGTGCCTTTCGCGGAAGCGGCGCACGAGGGCGAGGGTCTTGATCATGTTCTGCCCGGATCTGAGCGCCCGCAGGCTCGAGGCCTGTATCGCCGGGCCGTCGGCCATGGGGTCGGAGAACGGCATGCCGATCTCGATGATGTCGGCACCGGCTCCGGGAAGGCCTAGGAGGATCTCCGCCGAGGTCTCCGGATCGGGATCGCCCGCGGTGACGAAGACGGCGAGGCCCGCGCGTCCGTCCGCGCGGAGCGCCGCGAAGGACCGGGCGATGCGGTCGGGCCGCGGGGCCGCGCTCACAGCTCTTCCCCGAGATGTCGCGCGACCGAGAACACGTCCTTGTCGCCCCGCCCGCACATGTTCATGACCAGCAGGTGATCCGGCGGCAGGGCCGGTGCGTGGCGGATGACGTGGGCGAGCGCGTGCGCGGGCTCGAGCGCGGGCAGGATCCCCTCGAGCCGCGAGCACATCCGGAACGCGTTGAGCGCCTCGGCGTCGGTGGCGGAGACGTAGTGGACGCGGCCCTGTTCGTGCAGCCAGGCGTGCTCCGGTCCGATCCCGGGATAGTCGAGCCCGGCGGAGATGGAGTGCGCCTCGGTGATCTGGCCGTCCGCGTCCTGCAGCAGGTAGGTGCGGTTGCCGTGCAGGACGCCCGGCCTGCCGGCGCTGATCGAGGCGGCGTGCTTGCCCGTCGCGATGCCCTCGCCGGCGGCCTCCACGGCGAACATCTCCACCGTGGGGTCGTCGAGGAAGGGGTGGAACAGGCCGATGGCGTTCGATCCGCCGCCGATGCAGGCGACCAGGGTATCGGGCAGCCGGCCTTCCGCGGCCTCGAGCTGGTCGCGCACCTCGCGCCCGATCACCGACTGGAAATCGCGCACCATGGCGGGATAAGGATGCGGCCCCGCCGCCGTGCCGATCAGGTAGTAGGTGGTCTCGACGCTCGCCACCCAGTCGCGCAGTGCCTCGTTCATGGCGTCCTTCAGGGTTTGGGACCCCGACGTCACCGGCGTCACCTCCGCGCCCAGGAGCTTCATCCGGAAGACGTTGGGCTGCTGGCGCTCGATGTCGACCGCGCCCATGTAGATCGTGCAGTCGAGGTCGAAGCGCGCGCACACGGTCGCCACCGCCACCCCGTGCTGGCCGGCGCCGGTCTCGGCGATGATGCGCTTCTTGCCCATGCGCCGGGCGAGCAGGATCTGGCCGAGGCAGTTGTTGATCTTGTGCGAGCCCGTGTGGTTGAGCTCGTCGCGCTTGAAGTAGATCTTCGCCCCGCCGAGCTCGGCGGTCAGCCGCTCGGCGAAATAGAGCGGCGACGGGCGGCCCGCGTAATGGGTGAGGAAATGATCGAGCTCCGCCTGGAAGCCGGGATCGGCCTTGGCGTCCTCCCAGGCCGTCTCGAGGTCCAGGATCAGCGGCATCAGCGTCTCGGCGACGAAGCGGCCGCCGAAAAGATCGAAATGGCCGGCCTCGTCGGGACCGGCCCGGAAGCTATTGGGACTGCTCATGTTTTGGCTCGCTCTCGGGGTGCGGCACTATACATCCCGCGCGCCCATATTCCAATGCCGCGGCGCATCGTCAGGGACGGCGGGTCCGCGGATCCAGCAGCGGCGGAAGCAGGGCGGCGGCGCGGGCGATGGCCTCCGACCACGGCCCCGGCCCGCCCTCGCCCGGCGCGTTGCGCACGATCCGCATGGTCGGGTACCAGAGCGAGGTGTCCTCCACCTCGCCCCAGCGCCAGGTCGGCACGTGGGGGATGAGCGTCACCACCGGCCGCGCGAGCGCGCCTGCGAAATGGACCGTGGAGTTGTCCATGGAGACGACGGCGTCGAGCGCCGCGATCAGCGCCGCGAATTCGTCGAGGTCCCGGCCGACCTCCTCGACGGCGTGAAGCGGGCCCCCCGCGCCGCCCGCGAAGCCGCGGACCTCCTCGGCGCCCGCGCCGAATTGCAGGCTGACGGCGGTCACGGTGCCTAAGGCGATGAGCGGCCGCCAGTCCGCGGGTTCGGTGTGACGGAGGCGGCGGTCCCAGCTCGTCGCACCGCCGCGCCAGGAGATGCCGACATGGGGCGCCGGGCCCATCTCCTTGAGCCGCGCGGCCCAGCTGGCGGCGCGCTCCGGATCCGCCTTCAGGAGCGGTGCATGGGGCCGGGGCCCGCGGCCGTTGAAATGCCTGCGCAGCGGACGCAGCAGGCGGCCGACGGAGCCGAGCGCCAGCGACGCCTCGGCATGGCCGACGTGCTCGGCCTGCAGGGCGGCGCCGGGATCGGCCTCCACGGTGATGCCGTCGAGGGACCGGGCGAACAGGTCGAGCAGGCGGTCCGGCACCCAGAGGCGGATGTCGGCGCCGTTCCGGGCGAGCTCCGGCAGCAGGGTCGCGAACATGACGATGTCGCCGATTCCCTGCTCGGGGTAGACCAGCAGGCGGATGCCCGAGACGTCGCCGCGGTCGTCGGTGAAGCGGGGCGGCAGGCCTTGGGTGGAGCGCACCTCGGGCAGGCGCAGGCGAAACTCGTAATCCTCCCAGCCGCCGCCGAAATCGCCCTCGATGAAGCGCACCATCGCGCGGTTGACCCGGGCCCGGGCGTGCTCCACCGACGGCGCGGGGAGAAGCCCGAGCGCCGTGTCGTAGCACCGGCGCGCCGCCTGGAAGTCCCCGCAATCGCGAAGCACGTTGCCGAGATTGGCGAGCGCCTCGCCGCAGGCCGGGTTGCACCGGATGAGGGCTTGGAGCCCGGCCCTCGCCTCATCGAGCCGGCCCGCCTCTGCCAGCACCGATGCATGGGCGAGCGCCAGGCCCTCGTCCGAGGGCGCGCAAGCGAGCGCGGGCGCGAGCACCGCCTCGGCGTCCTCGAAGCGGCCCGCCCTGGCATGCAGGCGGGCCGATAGGATGCGGGCCGTGATCAGCGATTCGTCGAGGCCCAGCGCCTGGTCCACCAGGTAGGCGGCATCGGACTCGCTCCCCAACCGGTCGCTCGCCACCGCGAGCTGGACGAGCGCCCGGGCGGTGCGCGGCGCGTTCCCGGACGCCGCTTCCAGCGCCGTCGTGAGCGCCTCGACGGCGTCCGCCAGGCGACCCGCGGCGATCAGGGTGCGGCCCAGAAGAAGAGCCGCCTCGAACCTGTCCACCCCGCCCCGGTCGAGGAGGGACGAAAGCAGGTCCGCCGCCTCGGCATAGGCGCCCGCGGCAAGATGGGCATGGGCATGGGCGAGGATGGCCGCCTCATCCGCCATGGGCTCAGAGCGCCCGGGCCGCGGCGAGGAAGGTGCGGATCATGACCGGGTCCTTGATGCCGGGCGCGGACTCCACGCCCGAGGACACGTCGACCGCCCGCGCGCCGCTGGTCCGCACCGCCTCGGCGAGGTTCCCGGCGTTCAGTCCGCCCGAGAGCAGCCAGGGCAGCGCCCATCGCTCGCCGGCGATAATGCGCCAGTCGAAGGAGAGCGCGTTGCCGCCGGGGAGCGCGCCGGGCCTGTCAGGGGGCGCCTTGGCGTCGAACAGCAGGATGTCCGCCGCCGCCTCCTGGGCGCGCGCCTCGTCGAGGTCGGACGAGCCCGCGATCTTGACCGCCTTGATGACGGGAAGGGCGAAATGCCGGCGAATCTCCGCGACCCGCGCGGGCGACTCCTGGCCGTGAAGCTGCAGCGCATCGAGCGGCACGTGGGCCAGGATCGCGGCAAGCGCCTCGTCGGTGGGATCGACGAACACGCCGACCCGCCTGGCGGGCGTGGTGACCCTCTCGGCGAGGCGCTGGGCGGCGTCGAGCCCGAGGAAGCGGGGCGAGGGCGGATAGAACATCAGCCCGACATAGGCCGCCCCGCCCGCCAGCGCGGCGTCCATGGCCTCCGCCGTGGTGATGCCGCAGATCTTGACGTCGATCGCCATGGCCTCAGGCGAGCGCTTCGGCCGCTTCGCGCGCGATCCTGAGGGCGGCGGCGGCCGGGTCGGCCTCGCCGGTGATGGGCCGGCCCATCACCAGGTAATCGGCGCCGTCCCGGATCGCCTGGGCCGGGGTGACGACGCGCTTCTGGTCGCCCGCATCGGCGCCGGCGGGGCGGATGCCGGGCGTCACCAGGACGAAATCGGGGCCCAGCGCCGCGCGAAGGGCCGCGATCTCGCGGGCGGAGCAGACGACGCCGTCGAGCCCCGCCTCCGCCGCCAGGGTGGCGAGCCGCACCACCTGGTCCTGGGGCGAGCCCATGATGCCGAGGCGGTCGAGGTCCCCGCCGTCGAGCGAGGTCAGCACCGTCACGCCGAGCACCATCGGGGGTCTCAGCCCCGCCCCCTGGGCGCCCTCCTTCGCGGCGTCGCGGGCCGCTTGCATCATCGCCGTGCCGCCCGAGGCATGCACGTTGATCAGGCGGGCGCCGATCGGGGCCGCGGCCCGCATGGCGGCGGCGACGGTGTTGGGGATGTCGTGGAACTTGAGGTCGAGGAACAGATCGGCGCCGTTCGCCTTGTCCATCACCCGCCCGACGCCGTCGGCCCCGTGGGCGGTGAAGAATTCCAGCCCCAGCTTGATGCCGCCGACGGCACCGGCAAGCGCCGCGGCGAGCGCCTCGGCGCGGGCAGCGTCGGGGGTATCGATGGCGCAGTAGATCTTGTCCCGGATGGATGTCGCGGCGGTGCTCATGGGGCGCTCCGGTCGCTCACGCGGTCGTGGGCCCGGTCTTATAGCCCGGAACGCCGGGCGGGAACAGGGGCCGTATCAGCCGTCCCCCGCGGCGATCAACCGCTTGGTCCGATCCTCGCCGGACGGCGCCGCGGGCAGGGAGGCGATCCCGGACTGGGCCTTGGCCGCGAGCTCGCGCTTGAGGCGCCGGGTCTCCTCCTCGAGCGCCTTCTCATGCCGGGCGATCCGCCGCCTCGCGAGGACGCCGCCGATCCCCGTGACCTTGAACCAGATCGCGGTGAGGGCGATCCCGAGAAGAAGGGCGCCGAGAACGGCGACGAACACCGGCACCTCCGCCTCGAAGGGAAAGGGCCAGAGCCTGAGCGTCACCGGCCCGTGGTTGGACGCGGCGAAAGCCCCGGCCAGGGCCAGGAAGGGAACCGTCACGATCCAGAACAGAATGCGCAAGGTGCGATCGCCCGTGGTCGAGTTCGCCGCCCGCGGCGCAAGGCCGTCGCCCGGCCCGGCGCCTAGCGGCCGTTGAGCCGTTCGCGCAGCAGCTTGCCCGTCTTGAAGAACGGCACCCGCTTGGCGGCGACGTGCACGGCTTCCCCGGTGCGGGGGTTGCGGCCCACCCTGGCGTCGCGCTCCTTCACCGAGAACGCTCCGAAGCCGCGGAGCTCGACCCGGTCGCCGCGGGCCAGCGCGTTGGTGATCTCATCAAAGATGGCGGACACGATGCGTTCGACGTCGCGATGGTAGAGGTGCGGGTTCTTTTCGGTGAGGTGCAGGATGAGTTCGGATTTCGTCATGGGACCGGTTATCACCTCTTTGCCGGAGGGCAATGGCGCTGGGGGCCGAATTTCATCATTCAGGGTGCCAAACGGATACCAGCCCGTCAAGTGTAAGTCTTTCAGAAAACAATACTTTTCCGAACATCTCCTCGACCAGTCCGAAGAGATTCCGAGTGCCCCGGTTGATGCGCACGTCGCGCAGCGGGAGGTCGGCGGACACGCCGCGGGCCTCGGCCAGCCACTCCCGCGCTTCCGATTCGCCGCCCAGCGCGTCGATCAGGCCGTTGGCCAGCGCCTGGGCACCGGTGAAAATGCGTCCATCGCCGAGCTCGCGAGCCCTTTCGGGGTTGAGGCCGCGCCGTTCCGCGACCATCTCGAGGAACTGGCGGTGGGTGTCGCTGACCACCTTCTGGACGGCGGCGCGGCCTTCCTCGGTCAGAGGCTCCAAGGGCGAGGGCACCGCCTTGAGGGGGTCGGACTTGATCGCCACCGCCTTGACCCCGAGCTTTTCGAGCATGCCGGTCAGGTCCGTGGATTGCAGGATGACGCCGATCGACCCGGTGATGGAGCCGGATTCTGCGAAGATGCGGTCGCCGCCGATCGCCACCATGTAGCCGCCCGAGGTGCCGAGCGTCCCGATCACGGCCACCACCGGCTTGCCCGCCGCGAGCTCGCGCAGCTCACGGAACAGCGACTGGCCGCCCACCACGGTGCCGCCCGGGCTGTTGATGCGGATGATCAGGGCTTTCGCGCGCTTGTCCCTGGCGACCTTGCGGATCGCCTCGATGCGATCGTCATCCTCGACGATGACGCCGCTCACCGTGAGCCGCGCCACGTGGTTTCCGGAATCGATCCTGTCGAGGCCGGCGAAAAGGGCGAGGCCGAAGGCCGTCGCGGCCACCAGCGCGGCCAGCCTCCAGAGAGAAAGGCGGCGCTTGAGCCGCTTTCGGTCGATCAGGGAATCGGATTCGAAGGTCATCTAGTGGAGTGATTCTAACGCTTGGTTCCCGCGGTTTATAGCGGCGAGGACGCGGCTCGGGTCGGCGGTCCAGACGAAGGGTTTGGGGTCGTCATTATGCTCCTCGACATAGCGGTTGATGGCGG
>Ga0326597_10001001_pt1 | contig 47336 bp, 33 predicted proteins | sample RVTome_12_FD_203789 | JGI IMG/M metagenome (GOLD analysis project Ga0326597, IMG submission 203789) | Soil microbial communities from uranium-contaminated site in the Upper Colorado River Basin, Wyoming, United States - RVT100D185 | ecosystem: Environmental > Terrestrial > Soil > Contaminated >...
AGCGGAACAACGACAACTGTTGATACAACAAACTTGATTGTTGAGGACAACTTTATTGTTGTCAATTCGGCTGGTGTTGTTCAGGATGCCGGTATTGAGGTCGAACGCGGCGGAGCGGGTAGCGGCGATAATGCTTTTTTAAGGTTCAACGAAAGTAATAATGAGTGGTATGTCGATAATGGTACCGTATCGCACTTGATGGCGAGAAAATATGTAGAAGAAATTACTGGTGATGATTCGACGACAACATTTAATATATTACATGACATGGGTTCGCTTTATATATTAATTCAAGTTTTCGATTCAAATACAGGAAAACAAGTAGAAATAGACGTGGATATATTTAGTTCTGACCGAGTGGATCTTAACTTTAAATCTGCTCCAGCAGGCGGTCAAAGCTACCGCGTTATCGTAGTGGGTTGATAAATGGCCGAACGACGTTTCTTTACAGACCTAATTTTAGGCGCTGATAATATGAAAATATCTTTTGGGACCGGATCTCCTGAAGGCGCTGTTACTGCTGATATATCTTCTTTGTATTTTAGAAGCGACGCTACTGATTCATCAGAATCTTGGTACATAAAAGATTCTGGCACAGGAGATACAGGCTGGTCTCTTATCGCTTTTGGTGGAGGAGCAACATCGCTTGATGATCTTATCGATGTTGATGCAAGTCCCGCTCAAGATGGTGACTTATTACAGTTTGTTGCCGGTTCTGTTAATGAATGGCACCCTACAAATACTATAGAACTTTCTATGGTTTCATCTTCAACTGGTGCGCAGAGTAATATATTTCCTTTAGTTATCGTGGGTGTAGATGGAAGATTAGAAACAACAAATACTCCTATAAATGCAGATAGCTTTGCTTATGTTGGATCACCATCTTCTGATGCTGGAGGGCTGATAGCGATTGGCTCTGGAAACAATGGTGCTATTATTAATTTGACAGGAACAAATTTATCAGGTAGCTCTCAGTTTCAAGAGCTTTCAGGAGGCACTATTATATGGCAGTCATTCGGTCTTGCTGGGGACTTGGCCTCTCCTATCGCTATCTCAGATTCTCCTGGTGGATTTGCTATATATAAAGATTCAGATGGAACAGGACAGTCACAATCTTACGGCTATTTTCAATGCTCTGGTCACAATGGAACAAGTTATATTAATTCATGTGTTCTGGGAGCTTTCTATGATAAAGATGGACCTGCCATTGGGGATGCTGTGTCAGGGCTTCCCGGAAAATGGATCATTTGTACAGCTAATGGAATAAACGAATCATTTCCTCAGCCAGCTTTGTCTGTATTTTCTGATAAAACAGTTGAAGTTGTTAGGGGAACTTTTAGAATACGCCTTGGGCATGAGATACAGTTTTGGAATGAAGATAATGATTCATATGTATCGTTGAGGTCTCCAGATTCTCCTTCTAATGGTAGTGATAACGAAGTAAATCTTATATTACCAAGCACCATAGGTAATAATGGTGAAATCTTAACAACAGATGGCACGGGAGCGATGTTCTGGGCCCCCGGTGGCGGGACAGTTCAATTTGAAATTAGTCAAGCAATAGTTCTTGATCTTCTTGATAGTGTTTATTACGACGGCAACGACTGGCAGCCTGCACAGGCTAACTCGGCAGACACACTCGGAACTCATATAGTTACAAGCGCAAGTCACCCATTTTATACGCTTACGCAAGCAGGCAGGATAACAATAGCAGGACACGGTCTAACTGTAGGTCAATATTATTTTACAGATTCTAAAGTAGCGGGAACTCTAACCTCTACAGAGCCTTCCACGTATAGTAATCCATTAGTTTTTGTAGAAACTGAAAATATTATCCATATTTTACCATTTAGGCCTTCGAGCGTTAACGCCTTTAGCACATATTCTGATTGGGTTCCTATTTTTGCTGAAGAATCTGGTGCTCTTAGCACTGCAACATCATCAGGTTTTCAGTTTAGCTTTGGTGATAGTGATGTTGATGATGGAAATGGTATTGTTATTCCATATGATTTTAGTATAATGGCTGTTACGCTTTCTTGTCAATCATCTACCACAGGCACAGTTGAAGTCTGGAAGGGAGCGGATACAGATTCCACTTCTAGCGCAACTGCCGCAACAGTTTCATTAACTTCAGAACAACATAATAGCAATATACTGGTAAGTCCAGTATCAGGAAACGCAGGAGATTGGCTGACCTTTAAGACAACTTCTGGTTCAGGTGGCACGGGGGCCCGTGTTTGCGCATGGATTCGACCAAGATAAGGTAATTTATGGCTAATTCAGCAGTAACAAATGTAGGAGGAGTTCCTGAAGGCGGAAACCAAGGGGACGTTTTGACAAAAAACACAGGTGCAAATTATGATGTCAATTGGACTCCTAATAGCAACAAAGTTTGTTTGCAGTATACAATCCCTGATCCAGAAAATAGAACCTACAAGCTCTTTCAGTATGTTCCTGTAGCTTTTACGCTCGAAGATATCTACTACGATCTTGATGCTGGGACATGCTCTCTTAATGTAAGGTTAGAGTCCGTAAGCGTGGGCGGCTGGAGCACCCTTTCTGCCACAACCAGTGAGGGAACTGCTTCAGCAACGAGCAATGACAGTGTAGCTGTAGGCGATACCTTGGACCTTGTAGTTTCTTCCGTCTCTAGTGCCGATATGTTGAGTATCACTATAGTCGGAACAGAAACATAAATGGGATTTTGGCATTCAGTAATCATAGCTAATCAAGCGGCTCCGCCACCAACTGCGGCTCCAACAGCAGCGCCAACGGCTGCTCCTACAGCGGCTCCTACAGCGGCTCCTACAGCAGCTCCTACAGCGGCTCCAACAGCAGCGCCAACTGCTGCGCCAACGGCAGCGCCTACGGTAGCGCCTACTGTAGCGCCAACAGCAGCGCCTACGGGTCCACCTATTACTCCAGGTCCACCTCCTGGACCTTCTCCTGCATCTGCCGGTAATGGAGGGGCTAATCCAAGAACGTTGGCTCCAGACATATTTGGCACAAAGGAAGACAGTCATGGAATCGAGAATCTGTAATAGAGGTACAAAATGTCTTTACCTATAGAATTTAATGATAGAACTGGTGAAACAATATACGCCAATTTATTTAGCGATACAGATAGGCGCAAAGCTTTTAATCCAACTACATCAAATTTTGTAACTCTGTCTGCAAGCAATGAAACAGATGTTGCAATCGTTCTTGAAGAAGACTTAATTCGTGTCGGTCATTACAAATATACGATTTCATCGGTTACAAATATACCTGCCACAAGCGACGGTTCTTATTACCTTATAGAGGTTTTCAGGGCATTGGGAACTTCTTTTGATCGCTCGACGGATACTTTGATGGGAACTTTGGCATTCTATTGGGACGGAGAAAACGAAGTCAATGTCTGTGGTTGCGAATCAGCTTCCTCGCCCTCGCCAAGTCCAGGAACTCCATTGACCGCTCAGGAAGTTTGGGAATATAGTGAACGAACATTGACTCAAGATATTCAGGCTCCTGATATTTATGTTGATATCGAAAATCCCGATTCTCTTACTGACATAGAGATACCCGAGTGTCCAGATAACTCGGAAGAAATCGAAGCTCTGAAGGTAATAATCGAGCAACAGTTCCAGGCCATTAATACTTTACTGGAAGAAATAAAAGCAAATCAATCGAGAAGAGTTGGTACGCCCAATACGCAGACCCCTCGTATTGGCCGTAGTTCTGGTGGGTCGTCTGATATTCGTGTTACCTAAAGGATAACATTTCGTTCTTGGGAAAAGGTAGTTATGATTCAAGCTATTGCAGATTATAGAGGTACTTTCGAGCAGGGCGCAAGGACGACGTTATTCTTGAAGATTACTGATTTTCAAGGAGATACTGTTGATCCTTCAGCTATCGCTATTTCTATAGAAGATAGGGATGGCGATGAAGTCGATTCAGGGACTCCAGAAAAAATAACCAGCGGTTTCTATATATTTGATTGGAATATTAGTAGCAGTCAGGCTATAGGTGAGTATATCGTTACGTGGACGTATGATCTCGACGATGATAACGTAACTACTGTCCAGACAGTTATTGTGGCTGGAGATGGACAGGTAGGCGCAAACTCTCAATATTCTGATATGATTGCAGGCCTTCGCGCATCGCTTGATATGCATCTTGGTTGTGCTCAAGCTATTCCTGTCCATGATGAGCAGGGCTCAATATGTTATGATATGCAAACGGTTCGATTCACTTTTAACAAATGGAACCAAAACAAATTCACGCGCATCTATCGCAATCAAAAAGAAGTGACCTCTGGCGTAACAATTAATTACTTCAAGGGCGAAGTCATATTTGATGAACCTCTTACAGAGTTTGATACAGTCAATGGTAGCTACAACTTCCGTTGGTTTAGCGATACTGAGTTAGATAGATTTTTGCAGAATGCTGTTCATATCCTCAATGTTTATCCTCCTACGACTCGTATTTCATTACAGAGGCTTGGCTCAGGTGACAATCTTAAGTATATTCCCCTTGTTCTGTATGGGGCCGCGAAAGATGCTATCCGCGAACTATTGATGTGCCTTCAGTTCCAGCAGTCGCAAGAAGTGTTCGGCGGACCTGATGCTGCACAGCAAGCATTTCAGAATCTTGAGACTCTAAAGAAGAACTATGAAGGTGACTTTAACTTACTGTTAGAGCAGAAAAAGTATGGATCATATGTCGGGCTCACGAAGACTATTGTCACTCCCGAGTACACATTACCGGGTGGTCGCTCTCGCTGGTTCCGTTATCTCATGGGTGGCTTCTCGCTATGATAATAATAGATTAAGGTTCATATGAATTGGTATAGGCAAATTATCGCAGAATCTCACAGTTTTTCAACAGTTATGTTGGAAATTTCTGGTGATCTTAGAAGTCGCATAGAAAAAGCTATAGATGACCTTGATGATGAAGATATTGCCGAAGAGGGAAAAGAAGACAACGCTCATGTAACTATACTGTATGGGCTGCATACAGATAGCGCTGAGAAAGTCCGTAAACATCTTATTGAGTCAGAACCTTTTAAGATCACCCTAGGTAAAATAAGTAAGTTTACAACAAGCGATGAACATGATGTTCTTAAGATTGAAATAGAGAGCAAAAAACTTAGAGATATGAATAAAAAACTAAGAGAACTTCCTTATACTTCATCTTACTCAGAATACAGGCCTCACCTAACTCTTGCTTATGTTAAAAAAGGACGATGCAATGATATGGTTGGTTCTTCAATGTTTGATGGAGAAACTTTTCAAGTTAATACCGTTGTGTTCAGTTCGAAAGACGAAGAAAAAACAAACATATCATTAGAGGGTTAGTAATATGCAAGAACGATTTCCTGAAATGGATTCACAGCAAAAACAGAATCTTTACAATGCAATTCGAGATGAATCAGTTTCGTTTGTTTTCTTTCCGAGCATTGAGCTAAGAGATAAGATTGCAAAAGGAAGCGATGATCTTATTAACCAACTCCCTGAAGGAATGCCTGAGATTATATTAGGATGTCCTCGTGATTCAGGTATTAGGCTTGATAGTGATTTGATTATGAAAGTTGTAACTGGTAATATTGACTTAAAGAACGCCCACCTTCTTGCGCATGGCGAAATCAGAGTTATTACTGGCAATGCTTAATCACTGTAATGTATCCTGCTTTGCATTCAAATAAACCTTTATTTATAGAGGTCCATTGGTACTATTATTGGTATTGATAGTTGTTCCTTTTGGAGCGCACATGATGGATAAGAAAGTTTTTCAAAACTTTGAAGAGTTCGTGTCCCTAACGAGGCCTCTCACTGTCGAACAGCGTAAAAAACTGATTGAATATTTGCCTGCACCAGAGAAGCGTTCTCTGCTAAAAACGTGGCAATCGCAAGGCTGGGAAGACCTGTTTATACGAAACGAAATTGATCAAATCATCGACTTTATTAGAGTCAAGTTTAATGAGGATTTGATTTCACTGCGCATAAAAGTAAAGACTGGCAACATATGTAAGGTCAAGCGCTCTTTTTGGAACAGCGTATTAATTATGTTCGAGCCTTATTCTGATGAGCAAAAGCAATATGTATTGGAGGGTATAGAAACTGAAGACTTAGGAGAAGAATGGGTTCTTTTAGTTCCAATTAAACGGAGATAAATAATCTAATGTCAAGAAAGCGTAAAATGTCAAATAGTAGCACAGCTACGAGGAGCAACGCCATGAGCGGAAAAGAGAAACTAAGGATTCCGGTTGTTGTTGCTAAGAATGAAGGGCAAAAAGAAGCTCTTCGCACGATTAGCGAACATAAGGTATCGATTGTCTCAGGTGTGCCTGGTACAGGAAAAGCACAGCCTTTGGATTGCTTAGTATATACTCCGGATGGCCCTGTTGAAATGGGAAACCTAAAAATTGGAGACTTAGTTTGCACTCCTAGCGGAGATATTGCTAGTGTAATAAGTATTTTTCCACAAGGAATGAAAAATGTGTATAGAATTAATTTCAGCGATGGTTCGACCACTCGCTGTTGCGAGGAACACTTATGGACTGTGTACGTAAGAGATTTTCGCAATCGTTCTAATAAAGGAAAAATTACAGAATCTCTTAGTTATATTAGTAGTATTTTGAAATCAAAAGATGGCAGAAATAACATATCTATACCAGCTAACAAAACTGTTAATTTTAATAGGAAAAATCTATTAATCGATCCTTATTTAGTTGGTCTTTTAATAGGAGATGGGGCTCTTTCTCATGGAAATATTGTTCTTACTACAGAGGATGAAGAAATCATTTCTTTTGCTATAACGACTATAGACGATAAATACAAACTGAAAGTTTGTTCTAAAAATATTGACTACAAATTAGTTAGAGATGAAAACAATAGAAATACAAATCATTATAAAGAGATTCTTAAGCATTATGATTTGCTTGGCAAAAAATCGTATGAAAAATCAGTTCCTAAAGATTATTTGTTTTCTGATGAAAAAGATCGTTGGAGTCTTTTGCAGGGGTTGATGGACTCGGATGGTTCTGTAAGTAAAGTAACAGGACAAGCTTATTTTTGTACAAGTTCTTTGCAATTGGCTAAAGATGTAAAACTATTATCTGATTCCCTAGGAGGGGTGGCCACCATTTCTAAAAAGCAGCCAATATACACTAGTGGGATAAATAAAAAACAAGGTAGAACCGCTTATATAGTTCATCTTAGGCTAGTTGATCCATCAAAAGCATTTAGATTAACTAGAAAAAAATCTTTATGCAAAAAAAGGTCAAAATATTTACCTAAAAGACAAATAGAATCTATTGTTTATGAAGGTCCAGAGAATTGTCAATGTATTCTTATAGATCATAAAGATCATCTATATCTTACAGATGACCTAATCGCAACTCATAATACTCATATATCTGTTGGTTGGGGTCTTCAAGAAATGCAGAAAGGAAGATTCGAAAAGCTAATTTTGACTCGTCCTGTGATGGAAGCCGGCGAGAATCTTGGATTTTTGCCAGGAACCGTTGAGGATAAGATTGCTCCTTATATGATGCCCATGTATGATATTTTGAACCAATATTTGTCTTTGGAACAAATCAAGAAATATGAATCAGAAAAGAAACTGGTTATTATGCCAATAGCATACATGCGAGGCATCACATTCAACAACGCATATGTCGTTGCTGACGAATGTCAGAATGCAACCATCAAACAAATGCATATGATTCTTACTCGTCTCGGCGAAAAATCAAAGATTGTGATGACAGGCGATGTTCTACAGAGCGATATCCGTTCTGGTCCTTTAGGTCGCGGGGTAGTCGTCAATGGTCTTGAAGACGCGATTAAGAGGCTCGAAGATATTCAAGAGGTTGGGTATGTTGAGCTTGGTTATGAGTATTGCGTCCGCGACCCGTTGGTTAATCTCATCGACGAGAGATACCGCGATCCCAGTTCATACCCTCCTGTTCGTCATGAGAGTAGGTCGGTAGACTGGGAAAGATTCTCAGACTAAATGTCGATATAGATAGAAAACAGACCCGTTCCAGCGAGCGGGCCTGTTTATGTGAAAACATGAATAGAGCAAGGATTCTGCCTCAGTTCATAGAAAAGAGTAAGCAGATAGATATTTGCGTAGCAAATATTATAAATCATATGGAGACAGCGGATGAACTTCTTTCGAAAAATCATCAACTCGGTTGCTAAAAGGCAAATTATCGCAGATATGTATGATGAGCCTGCACAGGTTTCGCAACCTCAAGTATTTACGCCGCCTATGGCTGCGCCTGAAACTAATGTACTTCAAGATGTCCAGCCGACTCAACAACCAAAGCCTACTTATACACGCGACAAGAGCCGTCGTGAACGCATGCAGCGCATGCGCGACATGAACCAGAATAGGGGCATGGAGAAGGAAGAGGGCTATCTCGGATACACGGCAAAAGAGTTCACCACCGTTCTTCCAATGATGATGGATAATCTCAAGATGTTCTTTACACCTGGTATGAGTATTGCGGAAGTCTACGACCTTCATGAAATAAGTCCAGACTTCCAGAGTCTCTTTCCAGAAGAGTTTCTCGATGATTATTGGGCTCCGTTGCTAAACGAAGCACTCATTCGTCTTGATAAGCAATCTTCTCAACAACAAGAACCACAAGATGTCCCATCGGTTGTTAATCCTGGTGACGCTTCTCAGTTGCAGCGACCGCAGCAACTCAAGATATATGATGAAATGGAAATGAAGGCCTGGATTGAAACGAATATGAACTCGTCTCGTGAAGTTCCCGCTGAGATTCGTGAGGTTCCTGAAAATTGGGCTATGTTCCAAGAAGTTTCGAAGGCTATCGAGATGAAGCGAGTCGATGCTGTTCGTTCAGAAGAGCAGAAACGAGTTGAAGAAGAGATGGCAATGCTTCGAGGCAATTCTCCTACGGAGATTGCCGATGCAGCTATCAATCAACTCATTATGTCTAATCCTGAGTATATGAAGCAACTAGCAAGCGACCCAAGATTCGGCAAGAATACAGATGACTGGACGCTTGATCTTGCTGACTATGTATTCAAAGGGGTTCCTGATGGCGTAAGTAATACAGGAGCAAAAGACTTCCGTATTCGATTCTTTCTTGAACCTAAAGGTGGACAAGGCGGCGGCAAGGTTAAAGAAGTTTCGGTTGAACAATCTAATCTTGATTTGGCTCCTGCGCATGTTCGAGAGTGGATGGAGGCAAACTATCCGACTTACAACCTCGATAGTAGCGATGTCTACAGGGCAGTATATGACTATTTTATTGAAGACCTTAGTTATCAATTACTAGAACTTATCGATCCCAATCAAGCTGTATACGACGATTATGGCGAGATAGATGAGGAAGGTAAGGCTCGACAGCATGACCGCATCTGGAACTTCATCGCACGCAAGTTACAATCGAAAACCAAAGAACGCCGCATGAAGGAGCGTGGCGAATCTGAGCAGGCAGGTGCGGGAGAAGAAGGAGCACCCTCTCTTGAGCAAACTATTGAACAGCAACAGCCGATGGCTGATGCGGCGAAGATGTCCGAAGAAGACCGTGTAAAGTACATGGAAAGTATCTTTGGCAATCTCGCAAGCATGGGCGATATGGTTAAAGATTTGTCACGAGAAGTTCGAGACCATATATTCGACAAATATGGCATGGATGAGGTCGTGACTGCTCCAAACGGTAAGCAGTCCACGAACTCGGCATTTTATGCAGCTATTGCAGCAGACGCAGCAGGCGACCTTGCATCTAAAGCGCTGCGAGGATGGCATGAGCAGGTTGGTAATCAGAACCTCTCGCCAGCCGAAGTGAAGAAGCTAACCGAAGGCAAACCGCTCACGAGACGTCCAAAGCGTCGCCCCGCAGAGATGACAGACGAAGAGTATATTGAGCGAGCAAGACTTGGCAATCTAGTTTTTGATCCCAATGCTGAAAATGATTGGTCTTCTATTAATTGGTATAAGCTGGTTCCTAACTCATTGATGTATGAGCAGATGCAGGCTGCGCGTTCAGGCTCGCTTGAAGCCGATCCTGATGACCCAAATAGTTATCGCAATCTTATTCCAAAGCTTAATACTTGGAGGGGTCGAGAGTTTGAGGGTATGACTGGTGAACTCAAAGACCAGAGCCTTTTTGGTTACGCGGCGCAGAGCATTGCAGAGACCGTAGAAGAGTTCGTAATGGATGAGGCATTCAAAAAATACCCCAAGAATGTTATCTTGGCTTTTCTTGACGCAAATAAGGCATATTCAGGTTTACAGAGCGCAGCACGCTATACCGTATTTAACGAGCAAGGCGATAAAGACCGTCGTGAGCTATTGACGCATATGCTGTCTGATGAAGGCTATGAGATGCCAGAAGACAGTATGAAGCGACTTAATCAATACCTTGAACAGAGGGGTCTTCAAGGCGCTGTAAGTCCAGAGATTGTCAATACGCTTCCAGTTGATGTTGTTAATCATATTGTACAACCTGAGGTCTCACGGCTCAAAAAACAAGATTTTGACCGTCGTGTGGGTATGGGTTTATGGGACTCAGTTGCTAACATTCTTTCGCTTCCTGGCGAGTATGATGACCAGTCTCCTATTGGTAACAAAGAACAGCGAGAAGAATGGAATAAGATGAGAAGGGAATATCTTGGGACCAAGGCTCCTCGTCGTCGTCGTGCTTCTCTTGTATACGAGATTATTAAGATTGCTCTTACACGCATTGAAGATTTGCAGCGACTTAAAACAAGTATGTCAAAATTTGCTGATACGAGTATGGTTGATGCTGATATAGCAAGGACAAGACTCCAAGCCAAGATTGCTCTTCGTATTCTTAAGGAGGAGCTATGAATATAACCTGTGTTTGTGAGAAATGTAGGCATCACGAATCTGAACCAATTATAGAAATCAACTTCGCGGAGGGCAAGATATTTTGGTATTGTCCGGAATGCAAGAAGATGAATGAAATAACCGTGACAGCGAAGCCTCAGCCTTTGCCAAGGATAAGAACAAGGCGATGACGTTTATTGTCAAAAATACAACGAGACACGAGATATCTCTAGGAGACCTTAGAGCCGCGATTCCACCAGGTAAGACAGAGGACTTGGATAGATTAGCTTCTAGGCATGTTATTAATCAGTCTAATGATTTAAGGATTGCGGTTCGTCGTGGAGCTTTGAAAGTTCTGAAAAAGGATGAGCCAGGCGCTCCAACTACTTTGAGACAGCAAACAATCGAGGTTCACAGAGAACAAACTAATGAAGAAGTTCTCAAACAGATGCAGGAGATGGAAAAGCGACTTACTGCCAAGATGAATGCACAAGTAAACAAGCATCTTGATGGTCCGCAAGGTCTGGGAATGGATACAGAGGCTATGCAACAGTTGAACTCTGCAATACAGGCTTTGCAAAACATAACAGGTGGTGTATCTTCCCAGCAACAACGGTCTGTTGCAGACAATATAGAAACAGAGATTTCTGATGATACTTCTGTTGAAATACACAGCCGTACGATTGATAGATTGACCAAAGGGGCAAAGGGTCAGATCAAGCAAGACAAAACCAAAGGGTCTTCAAATGTCGATAAAAATATCGATGAACTTGAAGACTTTTTATGAGGAGATTTATCATGGCTAGAGCCCTGGGATGTGACGTCGGTACAATGTTTTTTCAGGTAGCAGAAAAAGATGGAGACGATCTTACTTTTAAAGTTGTCCGCAATGCGTTCGTAGAGCTTCCTGCGTCTGAGGATGCAGAAGATATCCTTTCTCGTAATGGATGGCAGTATGTCAAGGATGGTAACTCTTACTATGTTATTGGCGATGATGCCATGCAGGTTGCCAATATTTTCCCTGGCAAAGCTGAAGTAAGACGACCATTGCAGGATGGTGTTCTGAATAAAAATGAAGACAAGAAACTGCTCGTATTGGCTGAGATTATTCGACAAGCAGTTGGAGAGAGCGATGGTGAAAACTCTTGGGTATGCACCTGTGTTTCGTCTGCTTCTGTTGATGGCTCAGCCGACAGTGTGTTTCATAGACAGCGACTAGAAGCCTTGTTTAAAAGACTTGGTTGGAATGTTAAGATTCTTGAAGAAGGCCATGCGGTTATTCTTGCTGAGCGACCAGTTGTTTTTGAAGATGGGCAAGAAATAGCGTATAGCGGTATCGGTGTGAGCTTTGGCGCAGGTCGAGCAAACTGCGTATTGGCCTATCGTGGACTTCCCGTTATCGGTATGAGCGTAGCGCGATGTTTAGCAGAAGATTCATTAGTGACAACAGAAAAAGGTTTGCTCCCTATAAGTTCTATTAAAATAGGCGACACCGTGATAGATGCGTTTGGTAAAAAGTCCGAAGTCTTGGATGTCTTAAATAACGGTGTTCGAGAAAAAATACTGTCTATTAAAGTCTCTGGATTGCCTTCTTTTCCTATTAATTGCACAAGAGATCATAAAATATGGATTAAAAGAGCAAACGGGTGGGAGTGGGAAGAGGCCGAAAAAATACAACCCGGAGATATCGTAGGGGAAAGAATTCGTTATTTTGACGATTCTTCTCCTTCCGCTGTTTATATTGGTAGGAAAGATAAAAAATCTATTAGACCTATGAAAAGTAGAGATTTGGGTAGATTTTTTGGAGCATTTCTTGGAGACGGTAGTACTAAAATAGATAATAATGGTTACGGATATGTTCAAATAGCATTTAACTCCAATGATGACAGATATTTAGATAAATATCTTGAAATTTCATCTAATTTATGGGATTGTGATCCTGAAATTTCTCATGATTTAGATGTCTACTGTTCTAGACTCAAGATACATAGGTCATATTTAGCTAATTACATGAAGAATAAATTTTATGATGCGTTAGGCTACAAAAAGATACCCTTTTCTGATGAAGACATCTCTGATCAAATGGCTCTTGGACTAATTGAGGGCATGTTGGATACAGACGGTCATATAGATAGAACTCGTTCTGAAAGTTATGGATTTACAAATACATCACTTGAAGTCTGTTCCTTATTGCACAGATTGCTATCTCGATTTGGCATTCGTCATTCTTTTTCAAAAAGAGACCCAAGGTTAGGTGGCACAAACAGTCGGGGCGAGCAAATAATTGGCAAAAAAGAAACTTATGAAATCTCTATACCAATACTGTCATCGAGAATTTTAGATGCTTTTTTATCTGTAGAGGGAAATGGCTTTTATTATCAAAAACATGAATATGCTGAATACTCTGTAATATCAGTTGAAGATATAGAGTATGGCAAAGAAGTTTATGATATAAAAGTATCTTCAGATCATCACTCGTTCGGGATATTAGGAGCCATAGTTCATAACTGTGGCGACTGGGTGGACAAGATGGTTTCTGAGCAGACAGGTGTGCCGTTGTCTCAGGTCGTGGCTACCAAGGAAAAGAAGCTAGATTTTGAGAATATAGACTTTGATGATGATGTTCAGTTTGCTTTAGATGCGTATTACGACCAGCTTATTCGTCACGTATTCACGCATTTTGGCAAGAAGTTCTCTTCGGAAAAAAGTCAGTTCAACGCACCGCTTGACATCGTGGTCGCTGGCGGAACCTCGATGCCCAATGGTTTTACCAAGAAGGTTGAGAAGGTTGTTCAGGGTCTTGATCTTCCTTTCGAAATCAAGGAAGTCAGAGGGGCCACAAACCCCCGAACTGCTGTTGTAGAAGGCTTGTATGCTTCAGCGGTAGTTGCACAGAAAAAGGCTGCCAAACAGTCTGAATGAGAGAGTAAATGGGATACGCGACACAACAACTCGTTACAGACATACTTGCTCAGGCATTAACCTCTGCTACAAGCAGCGTGGTAAATGGCGAGGCTGTGTCGCTAAGTTCCATCGGTACCGTTACTAATCCAAATGCTATATCATCTGACACCATTAATCAGTATATTACTTGGGCTGATGAAGAAGTAGATGGAGTATTGAGCGAAATGTATGCCGTTCCGCTGTGCGAGAAGGCGGACCTCGAAATGAGGCTTATCTTTGATATCAACGAATATAGTTCAGACATTGAGCTTACCAAGACCTTAAATCTTGTTCCTGGCGATGTTCTTGTATTTATTGATGCAACGCAGGAAGAAAGGCATGTGGTTGAAACGGTTGTCAACAATGCAACAGTTGAACTCTCAAGCACGCTTGTTGGCATATATGATGCGAGCGAGACTCGTGTTATTCGTGTCAAGTATCCTGCTCCTATCGCCCTAATATCTGCCCGTCTTGCAGCGGCCAATATCTATGATAAGTATTTCTCCGCAGAAGTTTCGCCAAACCAAAGCGAATACGGTAAGCATTTGCGAGCAATGGCACGCAGAGATTTTAATAATATCCTCAATGGTCGCACCGTCCTTCACGGTCAACGACGAATCGGGCACCGCTTTTTTAATCCCAACCTGCGAGACCGCTACAGGCTGCCTGGCGCTGATTCTGATGGTAGCCGAGATATCGGAGAAACCTCATGAAAGACGACGGTAAAGTTCAATGGGATAAGTTTGTCGAGCAAGTTCGTCGCGTCAAGTTATTGAATGGTTCGGAAATTAAAGCCGGTAGTGTGATGACGCCCATTGGTATCAAGCTAAGCAAAACGCGAGAAGAGGCGATACGTCAAGGTCGTGTGGACTCGGTTAAAAGGGGCGAGGGGTTCAAATTGCAACGCGGAGAGAGCGTGGATAAAGCCGCTGAGCAGCTTGCTCAAGATTACGTAGATGATTTGTTAAATAGATTGCTATGAGTAACAAGAAACCAACAATAGAGCTTCTTGAGTCTATCCGTCGAATTGTATATCGCTGGGTCAATACTCAGACTCCGCTTACTGCTGATGTTGCGGCTGGGGCGACAGTGCTCTATGTTGAGTCTACGAAGAGATGGGCTAAGGGCGATCAGCTTGCAATTATCGATTATGAACGAGAGGTTCACGAGCCGTTTCTTGTGGTTGATGAAGTGGTTGATGATACTACACTTACTCTCTCAACGCCTATCCGGGTCAATGCTGGTTGGACTGTGGCAAATAACTCAGTCATCCGCAAGACTCATAACGGCAAGCTAATGGAGGGTATCTATATTGGCGATCCTGCTGTGATTCCACAGTATCCTGCTATTACCATCATGGAACAGAGCCGTTCTTCAAACTTTGAGGCTCTTAATCTGACTAAAGAAAATCACAGTATACAGATTGCGTCATTTACGCAGGCAACCAACAATGAAGATAGTTACCGTTTTCTTTTAAGTATCACAGACAATATCGAGAGGGGTCTAAAGAACAACTTTTACCCTTTCGTGGGTTCTTATGACCAAACTCAAATAACCGCAGATATCGCGGCAGGAGACCGTGTTATCAAGGTCGACGATTCGAGCATTTTTGAACCAGGCAGGCATGTTTTGCTTGATAGTCTTCATAGGTCTGAAGAAAGTTCGGTCAAATGTATTGTGGATGCTACGACGATTGAGCTTCATGCTCCATTTATGAATGCATATACTTCGGGCAGTAGTTTGCAACTTATCGCCATGACCAGGTTTTTCTACAACTCCTGGCCTGCCGATATTGATTATGGTTTCATCCACAAGGGATCGCTTTTGCATGCATCCACGATCAGCTACTTCGCGTGGGAAGCGGAGATTCAAGAAGCTGGCGGATGGCTTGATCCTGTTTTGAGTTAATTTATGGCATTACCTACGACTACATATGACACGGCCACTATAGCGAACCCTGGTGCTGCATTGACAGATTTTACTCTGTTTATTGATTTATCGCGGATGACAGCAGCCTGGTGGGCTACTGTTGACACTTCAGATGGGACGAAAGGTCGCGCAGCAAAGAACGACGGAACCGAGCTTGCTACCGATTGGATTGCATTTGATGATTCAGGCGAAACGGGATGGCTAAGAGTTAAATGGTCAGGAACTCTTGCCGCGTCGGGATCTCAAGTTATTCGTGTATATCCTCCTGTTGCTGCAAACTCTTCTTATGCTGTCTCATCTACTTATGGTTCTGATAATGCATACGATAGCGATTGGATTGCATATTGGCCTCTCCTGGGTAGTGATCTTACTGACCGGACTGTCAATTCTTTTGATTTGACGGCTGATGGAGCATTGACTCTTGGCGGAGCTGTCGGCAAGTTTGGTGCTGCCACTAATTTTGCAGCACTGGGTGGCATGTCTACAGGCTCGATTGCGTTTGATCATGCGGCGGGTTTTACTGGTATGGCGTGGGCAGAGGGCGAGGTTTCTGGAGATGCTTGGAAAGGTATTTTGGGTCGTACATTGCCGGTGGCTGGAAACATATATCTTGGTCAACGAGGGGCATCGGATGATATGTCATTTCGCGCCCTCGACGGTGCGGTAGAAGCCAGGGCGTTAACGAGTACGATCGTGCCAGCGACTATCAAGCACTTCGTAGGCGTTGCCGACGGCTCTAATTTAGAAGTCTTTGAAAACGGCGTGTCTGCTGTGATGGCCGCCTCAACTGCATCAACTTCCAGTGGAGAGACTGACGCTTTTGTCGTCGGAGCAAGTACAATCGTTGGAGGAGTATACTGGGATGGTACAATTGAGCAAGCTCAAATTCATAATACAGGTCGTTCTGATGAATGGATTGAGCATGAGTACGACCAGTCAAATGATCAGGCTATTTTTTGGGGCAGTTGGAGCAATATGCCAGCTTCGGGAGGAACTGATCTTACGATTGACTCTCCTTCGCTTAAACAACTTGGTTCAGGATTGATAAAACTAGAACAAGAAAATGGACGGTATATTACGGTTATGGCTCTTGCTTCCAATTTCAATAGGGCCACAAATGAAAAGTTTGTTATTGGAGGCATGCCTTTGGCTGTTTACCAGGATAGTGCAGGCAATAGGGCTTTTGCTGTATATAATATATCTGACGGAGGCTTTGGTGTGACTAGCGTTTCTGAAAATAGCTATGTTTATCTTGGTAGTCGATATTCATATCTTGAAACAGATGCAGACCGAATATTCAGGGTTGTTTTGGATGAAGAATCATCACAAACATCTATATCTCAGTTCAACTGGAAAGGCATGCCTTTATCTACAAATGATGATGGCATTCTCATATGTAAAAAGATAATTGGAACAATTAGTCGCAGAGCTACTGCTAATATAGGTGGCATACCATTTACAGTGGTCATGATAAACTCTGAATGGGCTTTGGCTGTTGGCGAGGTTTAAATAATTATAGAATTATAAAAAGCCCGACGATAAATTTTGCACGGTTCTTATTGGCGATGGTTGAATGATTCTTGTTTTCTATGTATGACGATAACCTATGTAGGAGGTCTAAGATGAAGATACTGACCGTGAGCGCGTCTCCATATCTGTTTGTTCGTAATGGTCGGATGAACGCAGCCATTATTGAAAAGCTTAAAACCGAAGGCCATGAAGTTTCAACCGCCGCTTGGCACCACGATGAGGGTTTTTTTCTTCCTGAAGAAGGCGGTGCTCATTGGTATGAAATCAATGGAGAAAACGCTATCCCTATTATCCCTTTTGAGCCGCAGGCTCAGGGCTCAGGCGCTCTCTATGAAATTATGAAACAAGTTCATCCCGATGTTGTTATTTCGATAGGTGACTACAAGGAAACCGATTTTATCTGGGATATCAAGGCGATGTATCCAAACCTCTTCAAATGGATTGCCGTGATATGCGTAGACTGCCTTTACATCAATGAGCAACACAAGTCAAATATCGAGTATACAGATAAAGTAATCTCGGTTAATGATTTTGGCATGGCTACTCTTACAGGTTTATGCAATATTGATGCAGAGGTTATTCCGTTTGGTATCAAGCAGGATGTTTTTACCGATAAGGGCCGAGCCGTGCATGGGGTGACAACAGTTCTTTGTTCTGCCAAGAACGCACAAGCAAGCAACGTGGCTGCTTTCATTGCCGCTATGGGGCAAATTGGAGGATTGCTTGAGCTTACTGAGCAAGAATATGAATTAGTTGGAAAACTTCACACCAATCTCTATGATCCTGGCGACTATGAGCTTGATTTATTGATTGAAAGATACGGGGCCAAGAACGTCTCGTTGCCGGATAAGTTTGTGTCAGTTAAGGATAGTATCAGCGACGAGGAGATGGCGGATGAGTATCGGTCTGCTGATTTTTTTGTAGATTGCTCTGTAAAGTGTGCGACAGCGCTGGGAATGCTTGAGGCGATGGCGTGTGGCTGCGTGCCTATTGGTATGGGCATTGGGCGCGTGGGCGAAATATTACAGCAAATGCCAGAGGAATACCGTCTCGTTGTGCCTCACGAGACTTTTATAGGGGCGAGGGAAGAAGAATTTTCTGTTATCTCAATAGAGGGACTGAGGGATGTCCTGCTGAATATTAGGGAGAGGTCAAAGACGGACACTGATTGGCTCAAGGCTGCTCAAGAGGCGGCTAAAGAGATTTCCCAAAAATACGCAGAAGAAGCATTTGTTGACCGCCTTGTTGGTGTCATAGAAGAAGTCAAGGCTGTAGGCGATAAAATAGCTATTGAGTCTTTCTGAAATTTTTGCTCCTCTGAGAAGGACTTTCCTAGTTGAGTCTGAATTCATAGAAAGCCGGTAAAGGCTAAAAGAAGGGTTTTGGAGTAATAATCTAGAACTCTCAATAACAAGGATTTGGGGTCACAGGAACTTTTGAGGAGAATTACTTATGGCATCAGTGATTTCTGTAAGCAACTATGAAACAATCGCTACGCAGTACGCGAATGCCAGAACATCAGTCCTCGCATCAGTAGATTATCTGTTTGACGCGGTTTATACAATCGTCCAGCTTGATGAGATTGAGCCAGAGGTAGACCTCTTGACTGAGTTCTGGAACAGCTACCAGATTAACTCGGACTTGTTCCGAAATCCGGTTAGTTTTCTTTCGGCGGTACGACGTATCAATAACCACGTTATTAACCGCTCATCGTATACAACCCTTGATGCATGGCTAGCAGGCGAATCAGGCACGGTCCCCCAGGCTTGGGCGACTCTTAGCTCTGCCGCAGGTTACACTATTGATGCATCGAGGATCGTCTAATCCATCATGAGCACTTTGGCATGTGGTTTAGAATATTTCTAGGAGTTAGTGAGGAGTTGGTATAAATGCCTAATCCACAAGCAAAAATGGGATACGTTGGTAGTGTTACTCTTTTGGGTACTACTGCCGGTAACCTACGACTAAGAGCGACTAATTGTGATGTTAAAGCGTCGCAGAGTATTGATTATCCCGATGTTGTGGACGGCAAGATTGATAGGACTCTCTATCAACTGGGTCCGCGTATCGTGGAGGGCAATATTGCTTTCCCTCTTGTACATGAGGGTATAACCGCAATTAACTCTGGTCGAGATTGTGACCAGCTTACGAACAGAACATTAGGCGAAGCTATGTGGCAGATTGCTTCACAGCGAGACTCATTTGGTCGTCTAATCAATCAGTTTGATACTCAAGTTCGGTATACTGATGACACCCACTTTAAATACCCCACCTGTATTGTTAATACTTATACGATGTCCGTTACTCAGTCTGACATGGTAAATGTCAGCATGGATATTATCGGTGGCGCAGATTCGAGTGACCAAGTTCGTTTGCCTTCTGATAATATTGAGCCTGAGTTCCTTTCTCCTGCTCGTGTCGTTACGTGGAATGACTTCTTGATTCGTGTTTATGGCGATCAGTTGCAGACCGAGCCTATACGAGGCGATTACTTGCGAGAGTTTGAAGTTACGATTAATAACAATGCTGAACGCTTCTTCACATTGAATAACAAGCTTGCTCCACAGGATATTACGGCGCGTAAGCGAGAGATTAGCGGTCGCATGATTCTCATGGGTCGCAATACCGCCTTGTCCGAGTTAGCATATAACAACCAAGACCGATTTACTTCAACGGCTAGAATTGCGTTTGGTTATTCGCTTGGTGGCGCTGGCTCTGTCGCGTTCATTACGGCCCTTCATGGCGTCGTCTTTGAGATTGAAGAAATTGCCATCACGAACGACCTCGTTCAGACAACCGTTCCGTTCACAGCGCTCGCTGATTGTGACAACGGATATGAGGCTACTGAGCTTGGTACTTCTGGCACAGACCTTCCAAGTGGCAATACCTTTACTCCAGGTATTTTTGGTGGGCGAACTTCCACTGGCTTCCCCAACTGGAATCCTGATGACTAATCGATAGCTTCTGTGGTTCCAGCTAGCTATTTGTAAACGGCAAAAGATGCCGATACCTTAAAAGCAATCATGGCGAAGTTTCCCTATTTGTGGGGACTTTGTCATGATTGCATTCATGCGAAGGTTTAGAAGGAGAAACTGATGCCATCTAATTTGTTGATTGACGGTCAAGACGACCTTATCGAAATCAAGCTGTTTTACCGCGTAAAAAAGAATAACGCGGGTGTTAGACAGTTTGTGGTTTTAGACGAAGAAAAAGGCAAAAAAGCCATTGAAGACGGCGATGATTCGGTAGATTGTTTGATAACGAAGTGGTCACCCCAAACTTGGCAGATGAATAACAACCTGCTCAAACAATCGATGACTTACAATAAGATTTCTGGTAATAACGAAGTTGATTTCTCTCGTTACCAGGAAAATGTGTTTCGCTATTGTCTCAAGGAGTGGGATGTAACTGATACAAACGAGGTTCCGATTCCTCCGACGCCCGAGAATATCGGTCAGTTGCCTGCTGCTATCGCACAGACGCTTATCCGTCTTTATGATACAACGATTGCGATAGACCAAGAAGAAAAAAAAGAATAGTCCGGGTGGCTGCTGATCTTTATTCAGGAGCCTTGATTGATTCTAGCGACCTCCCGGACGCAATAGTAGAACATCTTTTTGCCTACAACTATGGCTATTCTCTTGAGTACATTCGCCGACTCCCGCCGAAAGAGTATAAAGAGCATGTAGAAATTCTATTGCTCAGACACAGACTCAGCGCAGCAGCTTCGGGACTGCTTGGCGCTGCCAAGGTTTCCGAGAGTTAATATATGACAAACAACTTGTTTATTTCAGAAGATGAGACCGTAGAGGTCAAGCTTAGGATTGCCACAAAAGATGGTAAACTGATCTGTTGGTCAGACGATGAAGTGCCTGATGGCGTAGATGATTTTGAGACATACACAGCCAAGTTCCGTCGTCCAAACTATAGGGACACTACCCGCTTGATGGACGCGGCGCTTCAGGTTGGCAGTAATGGAGAGTTTGCCATGTCTGTCAACGAGATCAGGTATCGCAGAATTGTGCAACTCCTTGTAGAATGGAATTTCAAAGATTCAGCAGGTAAAATTATGCCTGCGGCTGAAGCAAGCGTCAATGTGCTCAATCCACAGGTCGCCCTCACCCTTGCGGATGGTCTTGAAACGGCTCTGGAGCTGTTCCAAGGTCTCACAAACGATGTTTTGAAAGAAGTCGAGGCGATGTCAGAGTAGGTTGATCAATCACAGGCCAAACAACAGTTGAAACCTAGCGAATAGCCACATACGATATACTGTTGACCACATAGGTCAGAAGGAGATTCGATATGGCTGATGAGCCGAATGGATGTTTGACCGTTTTTGACATGGCTGCCGCTGTTTTCTTCTGTATTTGCGTGCTGAACTACATGGAGCCTTACGGGGGAGTTGGACAGATCGATCTTGTCGTGCCTCGTTCAAACTTTGCTCGGCTCATGACCGATTGGGTTTCCTGGATCTTCTGCATTATTGCCTTTATTATCGGTTTTGCGATTACACGGGTTGGTTGTATTTGGGCCGTCCTGACAATGTGGGTCATCTGTTTGATTTGGTGATTTCACGCTTTCGCTGTCAAATCTGACGTAACATCAAGGGGAATAACCTCTTTCTGCCGAAATATTAGAAGCGAGTAACATCTATAAGGTGTTTTTGTACCTTTTGGTATTTTCTCTATGGCAGAACAATCCGCATCCGAAATGATACGCCGCATGTTGGTCGTCTCCCTTGGCGTTGAGGGAGCCGAAGAGGTTATACGCGCGCTTGGGGGCGTTGATAGTGCTGTTGAACAGGTTCAGCGACAATCAACTAAGGCAACGCGGGTTCTTAGCGGTTTAGGCAAGTCATTTGTAAACACTTCTAAATTTATTGCAGCAGCAGGTGCAGGCGTAAGTTCATTTTCTCTTGCTATGCGTCAGCTTGGTTTGACGGGTGCAAGAGATGAACTGTTCCAGTATAATAAGCAGCTTATTGCTTCGCGTACAATTTTTGCTCGACTAGGCGAAGGTGTTCAGCAAACAGAGCGTCGTATTCTTGAGTTGCGTAACAAGTTTGCATTTACTCGTGAAGAGGTTCTACAACTTCAAAAGCAAGTCCAGCTAGGTTTCAATACAATAACTGTTGAGCAAATGGGCGACTATATGCAGTTGCTCGCTGATGCTGTAGGCGAAAGCGCAGATGAGATGATGCGACTAGACAGCGTTCTTCAGAGCGTTGCTGGCAAGATGCCTATATTCCAAGAACTGCTCAAGGGACCACGTTCAGGACTAGAGTCAGTTGGTCGTGATATGCTTGAGGCTGCTGTGCTTTTAGGTGATATCGATGTCGCTACATTCAAAGAAGCTAGCGGCTTTATTACTGCGCAGCAAAATCGGCGACTTGCAGGAACAGGTGATAGCGGCACTATACGAGGAATGGACCGTGACCGCGAAGATACGGCGCGCGGACAAATGCGAGCTATTCGTCAGCTAAATGTAACGCAAGATGAACTCAAGATAGCTGTAGCTGAGCGAATGATGCCGGTTGTTGAAACGGTAGCTGATTTTGCTGAGAAGAATTTCAATGAACTTGTTAGAATAGGTTCATTGATGGGGGTTCTTGCTACTGCTGCAAGCATATCGGGTGGCTTTGGTGCTGCTAAAGGCGCATTTGGTCTTCTTGGCGGGACAACAAGTGGAGGGCTGGTTGGTCGTCTTCTTATGGGTAAGGCAGCCGCGACAGGGGGTGGCGCAGCGGCAGGCGGTGGCGTAGCGGCAGGCGGTGGAGCAATAGCAGCAGGCAGTGCTATGGGCGCAGCTCTTATAACAGCAGCAGCCGTAGGCGGTCTGACAGTCGGAGAAAAAATAGGGCAACACATTGATTGGAGCGGCAATGGCTCGTTAGGCGAAGCCATTAATGACCTAGAAAACGCAATGGACAAACAGCTTGCAAAGTCCATTGAGATTGCATCTAATCAATATAAAAATCTTGAGGGCGGTAATGATCTTATTGCGAGAGCTAAGGAAATCGCAGACCTTGAAGCCCAAATATTCGCGAAGCAAAAAGAGAATCTTGGTGGTCCTCTAGATTCTATCATGAATGTTTGGAGCGATCCAGTTGAAAGAGCAAACAAAGAAGCTGATGATCTTACAAAGAGACTCAATGATTTGCGTTCTATCCAGTCACGGGATGCTCGTAATGCTAAACAGCAGGCAATTACTGTAGAAGATCTTCAGAATAAAGAGACTGAACGGGCTAAGCAAGCAGAACGCAATGCTACGTTACAGAAGATTATACGAGAAAGTATCGAAGTTCAGAGCAATCTTCTTAATGCTATTGTAAGCAAGTATGAGACAACGCTTGATTTACTGTCGAAGTTTGGCGGCGCTAATCCATTTGGTAATGATATCGGTGCTGAGTTTGGGGATGTTATTGGTCAGACAACCCGATTGATTGATGCTCAAGGTATTGCCGTTAGTAATATTGATTCAGCTATTGCTACCATTCGTGATACCGGCAGCGCCGATGGCTACAAAGATATCCTTAATACGCTAATGCAGGCAAGAGAAAATGGTGTCGCGATTAGCGATGAAGTTTTTGAGGCCTTGCGTAATCAGGTTGCTCCGTTGGAAACTATTTCTCGACTTGAGACTGAAAGACTCAGGTTGCAGAATGCTCAGAGGCAAGAATTCGCGAAGATATCTGATTCGCTCAATGATGTCACCAGGGCTCGCGAGGGTGAGTTGAGGCGCGCATCTGCTATGAGTAGTTTAATGGCTACTCAGGTATCATTGGCCGATAATCTTGCTATGGGCGTTGGCGCTTCTGCTCAGATGCGATTTGAACAGGTTGATGCGCTACAACGTGAAATTGAAATCATGCGCGAGCAGCAGTCAATGCTCATGCAGCGCGAGCAACAAGTAGCTGAAGAGCTTCGCGCACGAGGAGCAAGCGAAGAAGAGGTTCGAGCGGCGATTTATCAGGCGCAGACGCAGAGGCTTGAGATTGAAGACAAAATTCTTCAGAAGCAGCAACAGCAGGCTTCTGTGACACGAACAATTCGTGATGGTTGGGTGTCTGCTATCTCGGCGATGATGACCGGCGAAGGCATGTTTACAAAGATTGTTGTTGACCAAAACAAACGAATAGGTACGATGATGTCTGCGACACAGAACGCTACGACTGGTCTTAGAACAGGTTTTGCAGGTAGAGGATTTACCGAGTCGCAAAAGTATACCGTTGGAGGTATTAGTGGCTCTAATGACGGTGTTACTGATGCCTGGGGTAACGCTATGACAAATAGCAATCCTTTGTCTGGTTTTAATGGTGGCACGAGCGCAGCAGACGTGGCCGAAGCATGGTCTACATGGCAAGAGAGTATTGGTCGCAATATGAGTACTGGCGCAGCAGGCGCAGGCGGCGCAAGATATGGAACCTCTGAGTTGCTTGAACGAATTAATGACAGTGTACAGCGTCCTGTTATTTTACAGACCGAAGGTCCGCCGCTTCCTGTTCAAGTCACTAATGCTGCTCATAAGATTGAGATTTCTGTAACGCCACAAGATATGAAGACAATGGTTGCAGAACTCATCAAGCAGTTTACTATGGTAATGAAGACCGTGACCGAAGCAGCACAAGATAGAGTCATGGACGAAATGAACACGAGGAGATAAGATGAGTCGATGCGCTCCTTTTGTCCAAGGTGCTTTAGCCTTTGGCGCTCAAGACCTCATCTCGAATGGCTTCATTCCAGAAGTGGGCACTGTTCGAGAAGAAGAGATTCGCTTGCTCCCCTCGAATCGCATCAGTGCCGAGTTTCAGTATAGCGTTCGTTCGGACATATCAGGCACAAGTTTGAACGATCTTTCGCCAGGAGGAAACGCGGGCTTAATTTTTGGCAGTCTTGGAGGCGGTGCTGGTTTTGGTATTGGTGCAGCTCTTGGTTGTTCTTTGCTTGGAGATTTTGAACCGACCCTTTCTCGTTTTATATGGCACTTCGCTGACATGGAAACTCGTATCAATCGAGGCATTACTATCACGCAGGCTTATCTGGATGAGGCAAACTCAAACGAAGAAAAGACATTTACTTATAGACTTCCTGTTGCAACGGCAGGCATTTTAGGAGTAACACAGTTTCCAATTGAGTTCACGGAAGAAGAGGAAGAAAAACTCGGAACAACTTCAGACCGCACGCGAGGTCATCGCATTAGCTCCGAAGGTCAAATTGAGGCAAACTTCACGAACTTTAATTTCGGAGGAGAAGAGAACCTCTTCGTGCAAATCCTACGCGACGAGCGTAAATATATCTATCGTGCAGATAATGATGCCGATCGTTTCGAGTCAAATTGTTTTACGAACAATGGTGGTGATGACTGCGTTGACCGTGTGATACAGATCAAACTCACAGACCAAATTCTTAATGGCATGCCCGCGACCGATGGTGCAGATGCCATTCCTGGCCTTCAGGTAGGCGATCGTCTATTTATAACCTATTCTGCCGTTATCAATGATGAACTGCGTCATGCTATTGAAACAAAAAGCTTTTTCTTTTTGTTTCCTGGTTTTCAGGTTGAACGAATCGGCGTTGAGCAAGTAAAGGCATACAACTTCAAGCCCTTTACTTTTAAGGCCCATAAGGAGCAAGGTTTTGATATCTCCGGCAACTTCATACGCGCAGACCTCGTTGACCTCTCAGAAGATGAAGAGATTTTATCAAATACAGATTTGACGTTTGATGAAAGATTAGAGGCAACATCTCTTAGCGACCTAACTTGTCAGCGAATCATTGAAGTTTTGAACGACACGAAGAATAGAACTCCATTTATTAATGGTATTTATTTTGCTGACACACGAGGTATTTTATCGTGGAACGCAAGAGAACCAGCGGTTCCGCCTGAGCTTCTTATTGCGGCAAATGATATCCGTGACCAAGATTGGTGGACATCTTTCATAGCGAGTTATGTTGATCTTGGTCCTGGCTTCAACAGTAATGGAGAGCTTGATCCGAGTGATGAAGGCGCAAATCGTAAGCTCAGGGGGTTTTTATTTGATATCAGTGATCATGTAAATACGGCTGTATTTGATAATGAAAAGTTTGGCTATCAGCGAGACCTTGCAGAGGCTCTTGCTAGTGTATCTCGTTATGATGCAGAGATTGAGGGAACTGGTATTGGTTTCCCGAATCTTGATCTCATTAAGAATAGGGTATCAGGCCGCAATACATATGACCTAGGAACTGCCAAGTTTGAGAAGATACAAATGTCATCTATTGAAGGTGGAGCTTATTTTGTTCGTAGCTGTAACGAGTTTTTCACATATGACCAGCAGTTTTGTGCAAGCGGTACAATTCAGGCTGATATGTTTGTTCGTACGCCGTTTTTTTTCTTCCCCCTAACTAGGCGGGGCCGTATTTTTGTTGAACGGTTTACTCCGCAGTTTGCTCTCGATCCTGATGGTGGCATATGGGTCTTTACAAATCCTGTTGGTGGTGAGACGATGGCCCTTGCTGTGCATCCTTACCGCGAGCAAGCCTTTGTTGTCTTTTCTGATTCCTCAACTGGCGATACCACCCTTCGTTATTTTTCTGTCCGTGATTCTCAAATACAGTCTCAGTTGCAAAAAGTTTCATACGATTCAGAAGACATCAATCGCAATCATAGCAATCAAGACATCGATAATTTAAACGAATCTGATACTCGTGTGCTTGGGTTTGATAAAATAATTGGTAATCAACCGGGTCATAGTAGAGGTATACAAGTCACTCTTGATGCTGGTCAGATAGCTCGTGGTCTTAAAAACATATCTGATATTTATGAGAAATTCGAGCCAACTTTCAATCATAATATAGACAATGGAGAGATTACGATCATGGGCCTTCAAGAGCGAAGGCTTCGTAACATAAAGATTACCTATATAACATCTGGTTCTGAATTTTACAATATCGCTGACAGGAGGATTGCCGCCATATTTCCGAACTCACGTAGCGTTATTGATAATATTGGTGTTGTGTTTCCTGGCGGCGTAAACAGCAACAAGAAAGAGAACTTCCTCATTCTTGACACACGATATTATGCGGATGACTCAATTCGATTGCAAGGCGATGCTTTAAGTTTTATCGATATTATTAAGATTGAGATTATAGCCTTAACTGAAGAAGCTTATGAAGAGTTAAATGTTGCTCCCGGTCAGTTTTCGTCATGTTTTGATGCTGGTGGTAACTGGTATATATTTTACGAAGATATTCGTGCAGAGGCGGGTGAATATAGGCCTCAGCCAGGATCAGGTTCGCTATCTGCAGGAAGCACGGAGATATCCTGTCTTGTATCTCCGGATCTTGGCGATACCTGGTTTGACCATAAAGGCATCGTGATTACTTCTGGCGATGAAGAGGTCCGGTCTCCATTTGTTGTTCATGATTGGCAGTCGAATCGTATTAGCCTTTTCTATGTTTTGAACGACACGCTCTTTGAGAAAGAAGTGGACCCTAATAACTTTGACTTTGCGGATTCATTCAAGGCCTATCAAAGGCCCTTCAGATATGATGAAAATACACCAAAGGATTTCGGTGTTGCTCACTTTACGCAAAGAGGAAAAGACCTGCGTCAGACAGTATCTAATGTAGTAATAGGTAACATTGAAGGCGAGTTTCTAGCTCGTGAACTTCAAATATCTAGCCAACGTCTCAACCAACAAATAGATTCAGGTAGCGAAAATCCGCCAAGTCGCTTTAGGAGGTTTGGCGTGGCTGGGGATAGGAAATCTTATGAAGAAGGCTTTCCTGAAGTCAACTATATCGTTACCAAGGATAACAGGGGTATTCTAAAGGTTATATGGACTGCAAACGGTCGATTGTTTACACGAGTTAGTCGAGATGATGGGACCGCGTGGTATGATGGTTTAGCGGATGAAAGCAACGAAGGAATCGGTTTCCATAAAAACAACCTGGCTCAGGAAGTAAGATTTATAGGAAACATCGGCGCAGCATTTGATAATTTTACCGATAGAATTAACGTAGCGTACCTAGTAGATGGCATGATGTTTGTACGACAGTTCGATTCTGATACTTTCAATCCTGATAGAAGAGATCGGATTGCGGCTCTTGATTCAGAAAGTACCAATAATCCTCCTATCTTCTGTGTGGGTCAGTTGGGAGAAGATGTGGCAATCGGATTGGAACAGTATAACTCAAACATTGTATTCTCGTATCCTGGTCCGCTAGGTCATTTTAATGAGACGATGGCTATATCAGAGATACCGCCTGTGGGGTATATCTCGGCGAGCGGATATACAAGATTCTATTACAAGGACACAGAAGGAACGATACGTGGCCTAACTATTTCAGGTAGAAATGTTGAGCTAGATGTAAAACAGAGGGTTATCGATGGGCAATAAGGGCACAGGCACAACTCCAAACAATGAGTCGTTTCGCAGAGCGGTTCCGGGCTTGGCCGGTCAACTAAAATGCGAATGTACAATTTGGGGTAACAAACCTATTTATCGTCGTCGTCGTCAAGACCAAGGTTTTATCTTCTCACCTGAAACGCTCAAGCTTGTTCCTGAAGGTATTCGCGAGAAGCTTGATGCTATACCAGGTATTGATGGCGTATTCTTGAATCCTCGTGTTGAGTATCAGCATAACTTTATATGCGCCACAAAGAAAACCGAGTCCGAAGATCCTGATGAGAAAAATCCAGCACGCGCTAATGAGAAGGCTTCGAATGTGATTCCACTTGAAAGGCTTGAGTTTTATGATCAAATCAATACCGAGCTTCTGATAGACGGGAATGGTAACTCGATACTTTCGCTTGATGGCAACGAGGCTGCTCAAGCTCTGCCACAAGCATCGCATCATATGTGGGTGAATACAGGAAGTTTATTTTCTCCATATGTTGTGCGTCCATCAGAAGTCAATGAGTTTCCTGAGAGCGAAGCAGATAGGCTCCGTTATCGCTTCTCGGCAAAGTGGGGATACAGCGTATTTAATGCCGCAGCTAATAGTAGTAATGCTGAAGGCATCGAAAGAGATTCGAGTCCCAACTGGATAAGGCCTAGTCAGAAAGCTAATAAGACGGGAAGTCCTGCGAATGATCTCGCAGAGATAACAGGCGATGTACTGTCTGAGTTTACCGTCTCTGGCGGTTCTGATGATGTTTATAAGGATATTAATCCAGGTATTCATTGGCGCGTTGTAAAAAGAACGTCGCTCTTCCAGGGCGAAGATTTTTTTGTTGAGTTTAAGAAAGAGGCACTGTCTAGTGATATACCTGAACTTGGCCGAGCCAAGTTCAAGATGCAACAAGAGTTCAACTATGTTGATATTAATTCTGTTCCTACAGATGGAACAGGTACCATACCGCAGGAAGCTCTTATTGAACTTGATGGTGATGGTAATGTCAATATTAATGCCTTGAAGAAGTTCGATTTCTCGCGACAATCTTACTACATGATTCAGCTTGGAGTGGATGCGGATGGTCCATACGACAAAACCGAAAAAGATGAAAATGGTTCACCTCGAACAAGCGGTAAGAGCCCTAATCATGGTCACGAATACTGGATAATCATACCTGAAAAATCAAGTCCTATATTTTGTCACGCGGGCATTGTTTATGAGCTAAAGCCCGTTGAAGAAACCGGCGAGACCGAAAGCGAAGCGGACAGCGCGCAGGATCAGGAGAACTGTCAAGAAAACTCAGATGATGGAACAACTCAGGGGCGTCAGCGAACGGTTGATTTATCAGATAGTAAAAAGCTTCGTAGACTGTCTACATATAGAGGAGCCACAGGCCGTTCTCTAATGGAGCAGGAGAACTTGCGGGTTACGGTTCGACAACATCTTGGTCGTCTTGTTGTTACGTTCTCAGGTTACGAGGATAACCCTTGGGTTATTAGCCGTGCAGACCTTACGCCTCGCGAAGATAATGAAAAAGACGAGGAGCCAAAGACCGAGGAAGACTTCTTGCAAGAGAGAGTTCCCATGGTTATAGCTCCTGCCCCTATCGCTATTATGGGCGGTAATAGGAAGTGTTCGTTTACCTTCGGAGCTTTGACATATGATGAGGTTGCAAATACGACACTACCACAGCCTCTTAGTATTCTTGGTCCTGTAGACAAGACAGATATTCAGTTATTGCTTCGTGATAAGGGCATGTCTCGTGTTGGACCTAATGCAGGTTCTCAGAATAGGTCTAACTCATCAAATCAGAGCAGCAATGAAGACTCATATGAGTTCACTCAAGATGCTGAAATATTTGCTGAGGTCATTAAAAATAGAACTATAGAGACAGCAGCTATTGATATTCAGCCCGAAGCTGTATTCCTTCAAGGTAAAGCACCAAACGCACAACAAAACGGAGCCGCCTTTGGGCGAACGCAATCCGAAATCGGATTGTCAATGCGCGAATGTGCTTCAAACATTGGTTCAGAATCACCAAACGTCAAACAGATTCAGGTATTGTTTAGACTTATTCCAGGTGATTATTTGTTTCCTTCGATTGATGGCGATGGTGATGAGGGCAATGGCTGGATGTATCAGAGATGCATTACGCCCATCGTGACAGGGTATCGATTATATGTTCCAGCATCAGGTGTGGCGTATGAAAAGAATGAGATAGATATAAGCCATCATGTTATGTCCTATGAAGAGGCATGGAGCGAACAAGATATGTTGCAGCTTGAGCATTCAGGAACCATTAAATTTCTTATCAATGCTGGTATGGAGTTTCAAGATGAAAACAACTATGCTCCATACATTGCAAGTCTTGCAGACAAGGCGTTTTATTTACAACTTGCAGTTTGGTGGGAAGGCGGCGTCATGCCATTGTCACCGAGACAAAGAGATAGGGTTCTTATCACTGGCATTTGTCATGGCGGAGAAATCACGTTTGAGAATAACAAGAGAGTTATGACTTGTGAGGTTGAAGACTATATGGGTATTCTTCGTAATCAGTTATTCATGAATTCGCCGTTCTTTGATAAAATGCGAGACTTTAATGCCGTCTACGAGATATTGCAATTAGCTGGTTTTCGTGACGGAACTAATGCCGATGGAGATGTAACAGATTCGACGCAGCCCGCTTCTTTACTGAGGACATATACGAATCGTCGTGATGAAGAAGAGTTTTTCTTTACTATTCACAATGGAGAAACCATTCTTAATCGAGAGTATGCTTTACCTGGTGCATACGATATCCTTCAAGAGCCATTCTTGCGATTCAGGGACGGCGAGAAATATTACGATGCTCTTGTGAGAATGTCTACTCTTTCAGGTAAGGTCATGTATTTTGATCGTCTTGGAGTGTTTCATTTTGATATGCTTCCGTATGAACAAGACCTTTTCAACTTTCAGCAACGAGAAGGGCGAGATTCAGACTTTGAACCTATTGATTATGAGCGGCTTGCAAAAGTTAAATTCATTGCTTCGCCTGATGCAACAGATAGTCCTGAAGTTCATAGGCAAGTATTTAATGCCTATACAGTCAAGCGGCACGTTGAAGATGTTGTAAATGATGTTCGTATCATCTCGACAACACCAAATGGCGAGCTGTTGATTGCGGGACACACCAACTTTGATTCTTTGTTTGATGCAGACTCACCAGGATTCCTTGGTTATCCGAAGCAGTTTATTCAGATGGATGGTATATTCGGTGATGAACAGACAGTTAAGTGGGTTCTCAAGAATTATACTAAGATGTTTATACCACCATTGAGTATACGGTTTGAGGCGGTTGGTCACAACAATATTAAGGCTCTTGATGTCGTAACGTTTCAGGGACTCGGCATGAGAGAGCCGCAGCCCCTAATTGTAGGTAATGTAAGCTCTACGATTGACCCAGCAAGCAATACGTGGATGCAAAAGTTTGAATGTTATTGGCTCTTCCCATCGACGAACATCGAGTTCGGAGAAACAGATGTTGTCGGTGTAAGTGCAACAGGAAGTTTGAGTCCTTAATAGAGGAAAAGATTGAAAACTATGCAAAGGAGATATCATGTCTAGTTCATCAGTTAGAAATAATTCACGTCAAATACGAGACCGCGCCTATCAGTCTGGCGAACGACAGATGACGCTTCGAGAGGTTCAAGATACAGTTCGTGAATCCCGTCAGGGTTTTCGCGGCACAGGTATGTACCAGCTTTCCCGATACTATTCTCAGGAAGGTCTTTTGGTTATAGGCATGGGTGGACCTCCGACAGTAGGTAGGTAAATATGGCTGGCCAGACTCCTTTTTATTGTAATTTGGGAAATTATGAAACTAATATAGAGGCGGCAAGGAAGCGCGATTTGGAAGTTATAAAAATAGGAAAACCTACATATAAAATTAACTTTATACAGGATATCTCATAGTGGCTGGAAGCACCATTCATTACGGTATGGCGTATTTTGACTTTAGGGACCGTCTCGATCTTCCGGTCAACGTGCGCAAGGAGATTGACCGATTCTTGCTCATTGATAAGCAGCTATATGGCCTCTACACTATTTTTGGTAATGGCGTCATCTCAGGATGGACAGTCCGTGAAAAAGACAGAACCTCAACAGCAAGCAATCCTATTGCTCTAACTATTGAGCCTGGCATTGGCATTATTGGCCTTGTTGCTGCTGAGACATCTGCTCCGACTGATTTGCTTGAGTTGCCTTCTAACGATACCTTCGATATCTATGCAACTATTGCGGGTGGAACCTCAGCAAACCGCGTTGTCCGTTTTATATGGAGTCGTCTTGCTCTTGGCTCGGGCTCGGTTCGACTTGCCCGTGTTACAACTGGCTCTGCGAGTATCTTGAGTGTTGACACGGCATTTCGGGATGAGATTGGCTTCATCGAGCTTATCCGCGAAGAGGTTGCAAATCACAAGCATAGAGGCTCGCCAACGAAGATCAATCTCCGTAGCGAAACAAGAAACCAGTTGCCCGGCGCTCGTGTTGAAGACTTTGACGCCTCAAAGGTCGTGAGCGGTCGTCTTGATCCTGAACGAATACCTGTTCTTGACCATAATGACCTAACGAATAAAGGTTTATTGACTCATGCTGCTTTAGATTCGTTTGTTCGTGTCATTACATCAGGAAATCGAGAACTGCTTGGCGAAGTTTCAAGCACAAACTTGATGAAGCTTCTAACTGCATGGAAATATGACAATCCAGAAGTTGAAGACGGATTCAATAACAATATCGTTGTTATACCTGGTATCACTGATAACTCGTTTATCGATTTTGACGCATCGACCGCATATATCGGTTTGCCAACCAATTGCATATCAGGCATGCCTACCGCAACAGGACAGATATCATCCGTTTTCTGGGAAACAACGACCGCTTTTCTTACTGCTAACGACCGTAATCTCGTTACTATTGCTTCTGACCAGGTTGCTCTGACGCGCGGCGGTTCGAGCAGTTTATTCATCGAAAACTTTGAACAGGTTGCATCTGGTAATGTAGCGATTCCTGGATTCTTTGCATCCACTGAGGTTATAGATGACAACCTTGGCGTTACCTCTGAGGATGCAGATACTCTCCGTACACAAGGTTTCTACAGCGGTAAGTTTAATACCGACCGAGATTTCAGAATACTATATACGAGAACATTATCAGCCAATAGAGATTGGTCGCTGTTTGATGAGATAGTTCTTGATATTAAGAGCTTGTCATTGTCTCATGGCGCTGTGTTTATGTATTTCATTAATAAGACTGCAGATGGAACTGAGCAAGCTTCATCTGAGTTTCTTGTTCTCGGCGAAGACGAGATAACGACCAATCCTGATCCTGACCTTAATGGTTTCGAGCGAAGGTCATTTTCTATCGAGAATGTTAACCGTGATAATATCACAAAGATTATTTTCTATACAGATGATACTCGTAGCAAGTTTGAGTTTTGGGTTGATAACATTTTTCTTAGAAATCAAGCTCTTTATCCACCAGAAGGATATATTCGATTTCGATATTCTAGCCAGGTTCCTGTTGTATTCAACTCCATTAACTATGAAACGCAAATCCCTGGTGGAACCGATATCCGTTTTCGTGTAAGGACAGCAAACTCTCCTACGTTGCTGAATAGGGCGTCGTATGGTTCCTTATTGAATTCTGGCGATGTATTTTCGTTAGAAGGTACTGATATTGAAATAGATGTTCTTCTTCTATCAAATGATAACCGCTCTTCGACTCCGATTTTGGATTTGCTAGAGTTACAGTTTATTGTTGCTTCCGAAGAGGTGGGCTTTTCAATTTCCGATGCTGACGAATGGGACCGAGGAGCATATGTCAATATGGAAAGAGATATTGATGAGTTTACATTTGGTTCATTCATTAAGATAGCGGATGATATTGCTGTAAACAATATGTATTACACGTTCAAGAACGTGGTAACAGAGATAGATCCCGACCGTGTAGCTGTCGTTGGTTTCCAAGGCTCAAGGTATCCTCTATCGCCAAAGCAAGCGTTCAATTTCGGACCCAATCAGGGCGCACGAGGCTTCAAGTATGCATTTTCTGCTTATCGTCTAGATGACAAGAACTATATCATTGCTGATACAGATAATGACCGCGTTATCCTCGCAAAGCCAGATGGAACATTCTTGAAAGGTCTTGCAAGCCACAATATTTCGGATGAAACATTCTTTTACCCGTTGACCTCTTCTTACAACTCTCGAACAGGTATTCTGACGACAGCTTTTTCGCAAGAGGTAGAAATAGATGATATTGATCTCGCGAAGATTCGCCTCTGGATTGGTGGCTCGTTTATTGACCTTGGTCCAAATGACACTCTTATTGAGCCCACGAAGACAAAGCGAATACTCGAAATCAATCTATCGCTCGACAAGAGAGAGCAGCTTAGGGAAACAGCTTCAAATGTCTCTGTTCAATATCGCACAGGTACTTTTCCGACTGATTTCCAGCCTACGGCTTCGTCCGAAGGCGTCATTGGCCTCCGAGGTATCGAGGTCTTCCTGGGCGATATAACATACATTGACGGTATCACGAGACCAATCTTTGCGAATGTCCTCAATAACAATAATTGGATACTTGCTAACTCAAGTATTGCCTTTGATGAAGCTGGCGCAGCGGGTTCTTCAGTTCGTGTTGAGGTAAAGGTTGGAGAAACAGCAAGCTTTGATGTTGAGGTTGATGAGCCCGATGACGGCTTTGTTATTAACTGGAGTCCTCAGATTCCTACGGAACTAACGAATATTGTATCAACGTCATCTCCGCCTCCTGGCAATAAGCTGACCGTGAACGTCCAGAATCCAACAGCTGATCTTGTTCGTGAATATACTCTCATCTTTATTGCTAATTATGTAAACAACGACGACCAAACGCAGAACTTTAGCACGCAAGCTCAGGTTGTAATTGCTATTTTGCCAGAAGATAGCGCTGGCGGTGGTGGAGAAATCACGGCTGCTGCCTCGATTCTTGAGGTAGACGTAGACAACGAAGAGATTGAGTTCTCATATGATCTCATTCGCTTTTCAGATTTTTCTCTTGGTTCAGTTTATGAGGTCGATGATAACTTCTTCTTGATCGCAGGTATCGTAAGCCTTGAAGACGACATCCCTCCGCCAGGCGGCGGACAAACGCCTCCTGATGGCGAAACATTCCAAGAAGAAGCTATCCGCAAGCTTACAGGTTATCGAGGCAAAGTTATTCTTCTATCTCGCGACTCAAAGTCAATTAGTTTCCAGTATGACACACCAGACGGCTCGTATGCAAGCGACGCGGTGATTGATTCAAACGGAAACTATGTTATTGCCGAAAGTAGTTTTATACAGACCGTAGGTCGCATAGTTAAGGTCGATGACTTCGGTAACGTCATTTGGCAGATCGGCGGAGGCGAGTTTAGCAAGATTAATGATGTCCGTGCATTGTTGAATGACAACATCATCGTTAGTACATGAGTTGAGCATGATTTCAATAGATTATGTTTGTTTTGTGAACCAGACCGGATACGCGCAGGCGGCTTTGGCGAACGCTTTTGCTCTTAATGAGAGCGGAAAATATGATGTTCGTATTAACTGCATACATCAAAAACCTCAAGGCCAGGCATTCTCGCGAGGAGAGTATAATCGTATCCGTTCTTTGATGGCAAAGCCTCAGAACACGAACGCGGTTCAAGTTTTTCATTGCATACCCGACATGCACAAGAGGGTAGCAAATCTTCGCAAGAAGATTGGATATGCAACCTTCGAGAGCTTCGCCCCTCCCTCACGATGGATAGCCGCTCTTAATCGTTGCGATGCCGTCATAGCCGCGAGCAAATTTAATAAGAACACATTCGAAAATAAGGGAGTAACCCGCCCAATTTTTCATATCCCTCATTGTATCGACCTGAATCGATGGAATGGCGATGTAGACCCCCTCACTCAGCACGACAGATTTACCTTTCTATTCGTTGGGACTTGGCGCAAGAGAAAAGGCTGGGACTTATTGCTTGAAGCTTGGGCCAAAGAGTTTGGCGAGGAAGATGGAGTTCAGCTTATTATCAAGACGGACAGAGTGGACCGGGCAGAAAGAGAAGCAAGAGCCTACTTGCAACAATTTAAGAAGGATTACGCCCCTGTTTTGTTCGAAAAGAAGGTATTGGACGAGAAGGGCATGCCTTTGTTCTTCCGCTCAGCAGATTGCTTTATCTGTCCTACTCTTGGAGAAGGATTCGGTTTACCAGCCATTCAAAGCATGGCTATCAATCTTCCTGTAATCATAACCAAGTTTTCCGGCTGTTGCGATTATGCAGACGAAGATAGATGTTATGTTTTAGAACCGTCCGGATTTATGGTTCACGAATGTCTTGATAGCATACCTCAGTTTGCTGCTCAGAAGTGGCCCAGAATCAAAGTTTCCGATATCCGAGAAGCAATGAGACTTGTGATAAGGAATAAAGAGCAAAATCGTTGTAAAACAGATAGAGCATATGATTTTGTTCAAGAGAATTACAGCTATTCGAAAATAGTAGAAAAGTTCGATAACATGATGGAGAGTGTCTATAGTGCGGACGTTGCTGAAACTACAACCATTTAGTGCGCCAATTGATAAAACCAATAACATTGGCTATAAGCTAACGGGTCTTCCGTCAAGCAAGGATATTCGTGTCAAGTTTGAGAACGGCACGTTCAGTCATGATTGTAAGCTCTTAACGCTTGATCAAGGTGAGGTCAAGGGCAATTACGCTCGTCCAGAACTTGGTACAGCAGATATAGCGGGCACGCTCGACCTGAATATCCCTCAGCATGCTGAAAACTCAGTCGTATCCATTTATGCCAATATTGAAGCCTATATTGGTGGAGTATGGCGGCTCCTTGATATCGCGGCTTTCGCGTTCCAGATTGAGAACCCGAAAGAAGAAGTCACAATGGACAAAGTTCGTGTTGAGCCCGCGTTCATAGCTCCTGATGAGCGTGCGACTATTCATATACAAACTGAAGCAAATAGTCATCTTCGTATTTATATCAACGGCAAGACCTTTATCATTCGTTCGAACTATGAAGGAGAGGGGAGCATCTCTTTCCGTGGTATCGATATTCTTGGAGGTTCAACACAGAGCGGTTCGGACCTGCAACGTTATCCTGTGACTTTTTCTAAACCGCAAGATAAGCATGAGACTATCTACCACGCCAGCGTGGATGTCCACTATGTTCCAGAAGCGATGAGAGTCCTTCAGTCAACCAATGACCCCGGCTCGCCTGAGTGTGCGATTCTTGATCCTGACCCCGGCCCCGGCTTGCAACTCAAGGCAGCCGAGGATTTTTGCTTCGAAGGGGCGGCGGTTGGAGAACTTTCTATCTTTGATTCTGAGAGCGGATATGTCAACTCTCGTGTAGGTTTCTGTGGAGACATTACCGAGATAACGCCAGGCCCATCATCTTCGGACGGTGTGTGCCGTATCTATAACTCATCTGACACGTCGCTACTTCCCAATGGTTCAGCCCTTATCGCGTTTGCGTCAGCATACGACCCGTCTGTGGACGGCGGAGACCTTACAAAGGAACTAACGCTATCGAGCCGCATCTTCGTGGCTCAGACAGGGACATCGCTTAAGTTCCGAGGTAACCCCGTTCGTAATGGAACGATTCTCGAACCATCAGACTTTTATCATAGCGTGATAATGAATAGCCTCGTGTCTGGCGATACGATCGGTATTATCTTCCGCATCGAAGATGGGACCGTCTTTGAGATTCAGCAGACTGTTTCGGGCACCGACGCAGCCTTTATCGGTGCGTTTGTTGATGCTATTAATGCCCATGAACGAATTGACGATACTGAGATAACGGCTATCGCAGCGTCTGACCGCATCGATGTTTACTCTGATAGCAGGTTCTCGATTCGTGTTCAAGTTCTCAATAGTGGAACGTCGGATGTCGAGGCATGTCTTGATAGCAACAAGACGCTAGAGTTGCTCGCCCCCGAGGGTGGCTTTGATGATATTGGTGATACGGTCCTATTTTTGGAACCTTCGCTTGGCGCACAGAGCTACACGATCACTGGCCGCACGGCTCCTAACATTATCCGCTTTGAGGTTCCAGAGGGCGTTAACAACGGGTACGGCCCTACGATTACAGAGAACTTCTTCTGTGAAAAATTTGTAGTCGTGGACCAATCCACTGAAGCTCCTGAAGATATTGGTATTACGACAGTCAACCCTTTACCCTACATTAAGGATAAATTTCAGCGAGAAGTTCCTTCGGTCTTTCCTTCTATTGCTGCACGTAAAGACTTTATTGATGGCAAAATCTATGCTTATTGTGTGTGTCAGGCTATCGTTGACGGGGTATACCAGTTGTTTTACTTTGGATTTCAGCTTGGCACGACAGTTGACCAAGACATCGAGTGGACTCAGTTAACAACAGACGGTGAGAATAAGAACGCTCGCATCGAATGCGACAAGGGCGGAAATCTTCATATCGCTTGGGAGTCCGACCGCAACGGTCCAACTCAGGTTTACTATGGTGTTCTAGGCCCTAACTCTCGTGCGTTAAGCAATCAAGTTCTTATGTCCGCTATTGACAAGGAGGGTGAGAGCGATAGTATCAACTCGTTGCTTTCGATTACAGAACCAACAGCTATACAGGACGATTGGCTGCGTATTTTAAGCGGCTCTGGCGCTGGTTCAGTTAACTCCTTGAGCAAGCTTGCGGTGCAAGGTAATCCATCAACAGACGGAGCAATGGCTGTCTTTACACTCGATGAAACAGAGCTAGGCGAAGAGTTTAATGGTTTTGAGTCTCAGCTAAGCTATCAGATAGCGTTTGACCTATCTATGGGTATTTTATCCAATCAGGAAGACTTGGATGATCAGATACCGTTTACTGTTCGCACGGATGCCGATATCGATGCGCTGTATGATACATGGTTGGGACAGTTTAGTCCGAGACAGAACTTCCAGTATGAAGTTGATAAGAACAGGTTTACTGTAGACAGATATGACCCATTCTTTGAAAAGATTATTCCTATCTGTGGATCGTACAACTTCGGTTCATATGCTACTGAAACCGAGACGACTGGCAATACAGTTCCGAACTTAATAAATAATCTCACTGCTTCGTATTCAACATACAACAATGAAGTAGAAACAGGGCATCCTGGAAATTTGCGACACTTTATGCTCGCGCTTATGCCCGAGAAGGTTCGTTTCAAGGCATTGAATACAGAGCCTTTGTTTGCATATTTAGACCGCAACGACCTCACTGCTAATTCAAGCGCACAATACATCCCGCAGATAGAGAATACATATTATACAGGTCGATTCAAACTTGCTCTTGTTCTTGCTACAAGCGAGGATGAGTCAACAGGCGTTTTGTCGAAGAAGTCACATCATATTGTAAGGCAATTTGGTGAATACATGACGTTCGCTGACTTGTTGCAAGTCAATAATATCAAGATTGCCGTTCACTATACAAAGCAACCACAAGAGGCAATCGATAATAGGACAAAGTTTGATAGAAGCGCAATCGAGCAGGATTATCGTTTTTATGGTAACATCATGGTTACGGTTGGCGATGCTGCTCAGCTTGGTCAGTCGTTCATTGCAGACTTTAGCGACCAATACCGCAAGTTTGATATCGGTCTTGGTTTTCCAGCGGGTGGTCAGTTCAAGACCAACGAACAGGTACCTTACAATGGCAATGAATATGATACATTGCCCATCATTCAGATATTTAATCGTGTTGCTATTGGGCCTCATACGATTAGACTAAACGATTCTATTGTGAAGATGTCAAACTTCGACCGGAATACATCGGCGATGTTCGTGAGCGAAGGATTCAATGACCTCATCATTAACGGCAGCTTCGAGAGCTTTACGGCTCCTCTTGAGGGCACAACTCTGCTTTCTGATGGCGATACCACCCCGACTGGTTGGACCATTTCAAATGGGGCAACTTCTTGGGTAGAAAATGCGGGCTTGCCATCATACTACGATGCATACGATGGAGTTCGATTCCTTGAGCTAACTGGACTGAATGATTCGCAGCTTGGCTCTATAATTCAAGATGTTACTACAGAGATTGGTAAAGAGTATGTCATTGAAGCTGTAGCGTCGTATCACCCTCAAGGCGTAACCCTTTTGGGTGCCCCTAATGTAAGTCGCAAGGTTAAGATATCAGCAGATGCCACTTCTCAAACTTATCCCATAAGACAAGAGAGCCAAGACGCTAATACAATGAGATGGCAGAATATAACTTTGAGGTTTACAGCTACAAGCACGACGACGACAGTTACTTTTGAAAATGTTACAGACTCGCAGGCTCCATATTATCTGTTTGGCCCATGCATTGATCGTATACGCATGTATTCTGTTGAGGATTTGCCAACTGAGGTTAACTCACAGAATGTAGATGATATGCTTCTTCTTGAAGATAGCGAGTATTACATCAACTACTCGTTGAATGCAACTAACTATATGAGTCAAATACCTATTACTTTGTCTTCAAACTATCAAAATAGGAACCCTGATTTATCAGTAGACGACTTGGACAAGATTCATGTTGTTTGGCAGTCAAACCGCGATGGCCCTTGGGAAATCTACTATGCTGGCAATAGGGATAGAAGCATTCCTTTCCGTTTCGAAACGCGAATCACGGATAAGGATAGTAACAGTTTGATGCCATCTATTGATGTTGATTTCAAAGGACGCAGGCTTGTTTCTTGGCATGATAATCGTGACCGAAGAAGGTTCCAAATCTATTCGGCAATGTCGAAGGAAGTTGACCCTCAGTGGATTGATCAATGCAAAATTGACATGGTTGAAGAGTATATTCATACTCGAAATGTCAACTATGACCCATATGACCCCTACTTTGGAACTCTTGCCGATGATTTGGGTTGTAAGGTAGTTTTTGACTTTCAGGCTGATACAAGCGGATTATTCCATTTTACGGCTAATTTCTACACAGATGAAGCAAAGACGGTTCTTGAAAAGAGTATAGATTCTCGTGATAGCGTAATTGGCTGGCGAGTCAATGATGCGCAACTTGATATCGAGGGTGCATTGGTCGCTGCTGGCGAGATCGTGACGGTTACATACTCCCCAGATCAAAGTGATAATCTATCAAACAAGCTTCTTTATGTTACAGCCAAGTATGTATCAAATACAGCGCGTGAGGGCGAGATAGTCAATGGCGGGCTGATAGGAAATATAGAGGAAGTTGAATCTTCTGCGGTATCAAGCGTCGTTCAGGGCGAGTACGAATCCGATAATGTTCGCATATTTTCTGAGGGCGTATTCTCTTCTCCTGTCAGCAAATCTTCGCAGACAGCCGGGGAGCTTGAAAGTAGACTGTTTGGCCAGGGAGGAACTCCTACAGTTGTTTTTGACGGGGCCGATCCTCTCGCTGGATTTAACGCAGGCGATAAGGTCCGCTCATACTACATTCACTACGACCGTTCGACTGCAACTGATGGCAGTGAAACTGTAACAATCGAGTTTGATTCTCCAATCGTAGGTATCTACGCAAGCGGCGAAGATCGTTTTGCATCAGATTCTATATTTGGTGTAGCTGGAATTGATTATCCTGCAAGTGGAAATGAGAATAAATTTGGAGAAGATAACGACTCTCTAACGCTCTCAGCAAATAAAAGAATACTAACTCTAACAGTCAGCACAATCGCAGAAGGCGTTGATGACCTTCGTGTTATTGTTGCTCCTGTTGAGCTGTCTGGCGGAACTACTGACTTTGTTTACTACTGTCCATTTGAACAAACTCCAAGATGCTCTATTATCAAAGAGTTTTATAATGATGAACAGGCTGCAATAGATAATGTCCATTTCCGTATTACATTTTATGCGGATGAGAACTATGAATCACCTATACTCTCGTCGTTCTCTCTGTTTGACCAGAAGAACTGGATTTCAGGAGCGAGTGATTTTCCGGCAAACGGCATCACTGTTGAAGTAGCCGAGACTGCAAGCATAGCGTATGACCCAAATATTTTGCCATTCGATTTGTTTGATGACCAGAAGGGCGATACGATTCCAAATGCGATACAGAGCTTCTTCTTAAAGAACCGAGATGGTTGGCGTCTCGAAGACCCTAATGGAACGACTAATGCTACTTGGGTCAGCGAAGGTGGCGTGGGGGCCTTGAGATATTCAGATACAGATGCGATAGATGCTGCATTCTTTGTTGCGCCAGCAAAGTTCTTGGGCAATCTTGAGAGCTTCTATGGCGGAACTATTGAGGCTAGCATGAGGCTTGATCCTGATCTGAGCCCTTCGAGCCCTCAGACTCCAACGGTCAAGATTGCGGGTTCAGCAGGAACGCTTGTTCATCAGTCTGGCTCGCCGCCAAACCGTGCGACTATTTATGAGACGCTACGGTTCACGATTGATGAAAGTGTATCTGGATGGGAGTTTCAACCGTCAACAGGCGGCGGCTTTGCCGCCGCTACCGAGGCGGATATCCGTGCAGTATTGCGAAATGTAACATCTATCTTGATGGATGCTGACTTCTTCTTGGGAACTGATAATATTTACATGAGCGATTTTGCTATTCGCCCACAGGACCAAAATTTGTCATTTGACAGACCGTTGCTGTGCGGTGTTCCATACTACTACAAGCTTGAGCAGTATGATACAAATACGTTCGAAGAAATTGAGCAAGGCATGTTCCTGTGTCCATGCTTCTATACTGAGAGTAGTATTTGGCGCAAAGATGCAGATTCAAAGAACTGGATATCAAGCGGTCAAGGTTTTGACGATTTTAAAGTGTCTGAAACCGATAATGAATGCTTGAACTCTAGCGTTCTTGCTTCTGAAACTGGATTGTTTTACATATCATGGGAAGATTACCGATACACAAGGCTTGGCAATGATCAGCCTGCCTTGTCTCCTGATTACTTCTTTGCAGTGTATGATGCCAACAACGATGAGTTGCATTCATCTGCTCAGGGTGGGTTTGATCGCCGTTTAACATACTATAGCGATGAAGAATCTGGCATTTTATACAACGCATCTACGTTCTTAGACCAGTTTCAAAACTTCAATATAGCATTCCATAATGGAGTTAAGATGTACCATCAAGCGTGTAGCATTGGATGCGCTCTTGAGTCATTTAATCCAAACCTTTTCCAGCCCTGCATGTTTACAGACGGCACAGGCAATGACTTCTATCAGATTGGCGGCGAGCCAGATAGAGATGTGTCACAATATCAGAAAATGAGAATTCGTGAACCATATGTGGCTTATTCAACATATCTTGATCTTGAAACTCCAATAGCAGTAATCAATGACTGTTTTGTTGAGCTTGACATTGTAGGCGTTCCAGGTACTTATGCTTTTAGGCTCAAGAATGAGGATGATGACACCTGGACCGAATGGATTCCTATCGGTCCATCATTACCTACGCAGCCTAATGATGATGCTGATACAGAAGAGGAAAGAGACTTCTTTCGTGCGTTCTTTATAGCAAAGGACCGCTTTATCGCTCCATGGATTACGTCGCCTGGCGATGGCCTTAAGCGAGTCTATTGTGAGATTCTAACGTTCTTCGGTAAAACGGAGCAGTTTTATATTGATTTCCAGGCATTCTATCGTGGGCTTGATTATCGTGTTGATTTCTTCTTTGACGAGGAATTCCAACAACCAATACCGAAATATAGAAGCTATCCTGTTGCAAGTACACAAAAGACAACTACCTTGATTGATGATGAGTATTTGACATCGATTTCGGAAGAGATTGAGAGTGTGTCTACTATTTGGGCAAGAGTATCTTTCCCTGACACAGAGAAGTTGCAAATTGTTGAAAGGTTAGCGACCTTGGATAGATATTCTGATGAATCACTGACAGTTAGCGTATATCAGCAAGGCATCAATGACCAACTCAATATCCCTTTGACAAAGATTAGTGATGGTATATATAAAGCATCATTTGCCATTGCAGAAGACGATTCGGTTGTCAATATTGATGGACTGGGGCTCGTGGTGGTAAATATACCAGGACAGTGTAGGCCAACAACAATATCTTCATCGAACCCTAACAGCACAGGATTGTTTGACTCGATATCACTTGATCAATCTGTAACAATATTCAATAACTTAACGCTCTTCCGCGATAAGTATATAGAAGACGATATTCGCCGCTCGTTTGGTGATCCCAACTATTACAAATCTGCCAAGTTTGGTGGGCCAGGTATAGACCCAACAGCAGCGGGCGGTAATGCTGATTGGATTGGTGGCGGGGATGGCCGTATCAATCCTGACTAACGGAGATTAGATGTCTAAACCAAATCAGCCAACATTGCTATTTCCTAATGGTAGAGAGGATATACTCACTCGCATTGTCAATATCGAGTGGGCAGAACCATCGCCTGCCTCTACCGATGGTTTGCCTGTTTGGTATGAGGTTTACTTTAGTGAATTTTATGATAGTCTTGATGAGCCTGATTGGAAGAAGATAGCAACGTTGCCCATTGGGAACAGGAAGTTTTCGTGGCGTGTAGGTAATACATTGCGTAGTAATCAAATTAAGGTTGCTGTTCTATCAGTTAATATTGCTGGAGAGAGAAGCCCTCTTTCAATGTCAGCAGATACATTTACAATCAAAAGAGCAATGCCTATTGCTCCTGCTGTTTTGAATCCAATACCAAATGCAAGATACGGAAGTCGTATCGAGGTTGTTTTTGACGATAATACAGTTCTAAACTCATTCGGACAAAGAGCGAAATATTATGTATTCTTTAGTTCTCGTAAGGCTGAGATTCCGTTTACTCCTATAGCTCAAAGCGTGCCCGTTGGTGCAGGCCCGTTGGTGTGGGACACTTCAAGTCTTCCGCCTTCAGATGACTACATATTGACGGTATATCTTGCTGATGATGATGGCAACAAATCACCAGAGGTAAATGTACCAAATTTATCCATAATCAATGAGGGCTATTTCCTTGTAGATACAAAGCCCCCAAGTGGTTATGTTCAAATCAATGATGGCGATGAGTTTACTCGTGCAAGAGATGCAAGTGTGAAGCTGTTTGCTTTTGATGAAACAACAGGTATTCACGCTATGAAATTCCTTGAGGGCGAGGGAGAAAATTCGTTTGAGGGGCCACCAGAATCTTACGTGAATATCAAGTATTATCAGATGACCGAAGAAGACGGCACGAAGACAATTAAGGTTCTTTTTCAAGATTTTGGGGCAAATCGAACATCAGAGATACAAAAGAATTTCCGTGTCAACTTTGATATCAGCAACGGCGATATCGCTGATATGATTCTTGAGCGAACTAGCACGACGGAATCAACTATTTGGATTGGATACAATGGTGATGAGCCTGCTCTTTACAAGATTGATGATGGAGCCGGAAGTAGTTTTGTTACAAGAATCAATGAGCCTATTACTGCTCTCGGTCTTTTGACAGGGGTTGTTTATATAGCTGTAGATACGTCAGATGATACAGCTTTGGTGTATAGAAATACAGGCGTTGGAGCAGAATTAATTATACAGCTTGACACAGAAGGTAGCGAAGTTCTTACCATGGACACATACAATAATATGCTATACATGGGAGCACTAAATGGCTTTTTATATCGTTATAATGAAGCTGCTGTGAATTTGGTTACAACTTTTGATAAGCCTATAGAACGCTTGTATTCGGATGGCGCTTTGCTTTACATTTTGCTAAGAAATGAGCCGACAATGACAGTGTATGACGGTTCTAGTTTTACGGAGGTTAATCTAATCTAATGCCTCTTGACTTCGGTAATAGTCCGCAGTTTGGACAACTGTTCAATGCAAACTTTTCTGGCGGTGGTGCAGACCCCGGTGGACAGCTATCTTTAACAAAATCACAGATTGCATCTTTAGCAGGCAATTTGACTCTTACTTTTGATGATGAAACATCTGAACTAGATATTTCAAACGCAGTTATGAGAGTTGCTTTCTCTACAACAACAAACCCTTACCTCCCGTTTATTGGCGGGCTATTCTCTGTTCAGCAAGCTGATAACGGGACCAAGATGTTTATTGGCGGCTTTGATACTGATTTTCAGGATACTATATTTCCCATACAGCTCCCTCTTATTGGGCAATCTCTTCAAGAGCTAAGCGAGAGTATTGGCACTTTTGAAGGTGTTAGGTCTGAAGTCCTTAATGGCCGTGAGCTTATGGATTCCAAAAATCTCATCAACACAGCTTTCTATTCCGGAACAGATAGATGGGTTTACTTCTTCGCTGATACCGAAGTATTCAACGAAGATACAGACCCTACTTTGTTCAAAAATATCAAGACCTTCTTAACGAGCGTCGAGCCCAATTTGTCGCAGAATATACCTACACAGTCCTTGGGAGGCTTTATTAGCCCCACAGAGGTTTATGATACCGATCTCCTTGATAATGGTGTTTCTTTCTATGATACAGAACTTAGTGTTGTAAATGATAGACTATCTGCTTTCAGCCTAATCCAAATCCAAGATGAGATTCTTGCTGTTGAAGATTGGAATGAGGGAACAGCGATTATTAGCGAGAGGCAGTCTCACGGCACACCAATACGATTTCATCCTATTGGCTCAGTTGTCCGAGGAATTAAGAATAATGATTTATTTGATACAAAATTTAACAAAAACCGGAAGCAATATAGATGCATTGCTATAAGGAATGAAACTTCCAGCGAATACGCTAAAGATGTAAAGGTATATTTCAATCTTTTGAGTAGAAATCTATTGTCAGGTACTCG